>ENA-OVGQ01000148-OVGQ01000148.1-human-gut-metagenome-genome-assembly--contig:-NODE-148-length-91609-cov-57.821329_pt1 | contig 91609 bp, 80 predicted proteins | sample MGYA00237774_ERZ505427 | MGnify/ENA primary metagenome ERZ505427 (study PRJEB26158, sample SAMN06016404) | human gut metagenome | biome: human gut; feature: ankylosing spondylitis patient; material... | reverse complement strand
ATGAAATTTACGGACAAATCCGCAGCGTAGTGTCTACTTTTTTGACATAGGTCCATCAGACACGTTATTTCTCTAAACCCCTCACAAAAATGCTGAAAATGGCTGTCTACTCCGACATAGGATGTCTCAGATTCTTTAGATTTCTGTGGGTGCTTCAAATCCCGGAATAAGATGTCTCAGATTCCTTAGCATTGAGCACCTACGCCTAATGCTCAAAGTTTAACCCCCAAGTACTAATCTCTTAGCTTTCCTCTCTTGTTTCTCTTTTGTTTCTCTCTTAGTTCTCTGCACTTTCGCTTATAAAGTACGCATTCTCGTGCTGAGAACGCCATCTCGCAATTCAGAATACAGCGCTTTTGTCTGCTTTAGCCACATTCAAGCGCCCTCCAGTTCTCAGACCGAGGTTTGAAGAAGGTTTGATTACACACCAGAGACCGAATCACATTGTCCTGTTTATAACAAAAAAAGCCGATATCCACAATGAATCGCGGATACCGGCAAAATCGCTACATCAATGCAGCTCATTATCGGAAAAAGAAAAACCTCAAATCCGGAGGAAACCCCGGCAAAATTACGCTTGAATGCTTTGAACCAATTCAACAACTTGTTCAGCTGTTTGCATATCCAGAGCTTTAGCAGCCAGTTCCTGCATATCCGCACGGGACAGCTTGGTGATCTGACTACGAGCTGGCAGAATGGAGGTTGCGCTCATACTGAACTCATCCAATCCAAGACCAAGTAGCAATGGAATTGCTGTTTCGTCTCCTGCCATCTCACCACACATACCAACCCATTTGCCTTCACGATGCGCTGCATCGATAACCATTTTAACCAAACGCAAAATGGCCGGGTTGTAAGGTTGATACAGATATGCCACTCGTTCGTTCATACGGTCAGCAGCCATTGTGTATTGAATCAGATCGTTCGTTCCGATACTGAAGAAATCCACTTCTTTGGCAAATTGATCCGCCAGAACTGCAGTCGAAGGAATTTCGACCATGATTCCGAGTTGAATGCTGTCAGAAACAGCAATACCTTCAGCAACCAGCTTCTCTTTCTCTTCGAGCAAGACAGCTTTTGCTTCACGGAATTCACCGAGTGTTGCGATCATTGGGAACATGACACGCAGGTTTCCATGTACGCTTGCACGCAGCAATGCACGCAATTGTGTACGGAAGATATCCAGACGGTCCAAACACAGACGAACTGCGCGGAAGCCGAGGAATGGATTCATTTCTTTTGGCAGATCCAGGTATGGAAGCTCTTTGTCTCCACCGATGTCGAGTGTACGAACAACGACAGGTTTGCCTTCCATTTTTTCCAGTACCGCTTTGTAAGCATTATACTGAATGTCTTCGGAAGGAAGCTTGTCTCTGCCCATGTACAAGAACTCGGTACGGTACAGGCCTACAGCCTCGCCGCCGTTCTCCAGAACACCTGTTACATCATTCGGTGTACCGATGTTGGCTGCAAGTTCAACATGAACGTTGTCCACCGTTACCGTTGGCTCATCACGAAGTTTTCTCCACTCTGCACGTTGTGCATCATACTGTTCCTGTTTGGCACGGTATTCAGCAATAACTTCATCAGTAGGGTTAACCAGTACGTGACCATCCAGACCGTCAACAATAATCATATCGCCTTGTTTCGCTTGAGCCAAGATGTCCTTGGTTCCAACAACAGCTGGAATCTCAAGAGAGCGAGCCATAATCGCCGAGTGAGAAGTGCGTCCGCCAATGTTAGTTGCAAAACCCTTAACAAATTGGCGATTCAATTGAGCCGTGTCGGAAGGTGTTAGATCCTCCGCAAGCACAATCACTTCTTCATTGATCTCAGCCGGACTCATGAAGTCGATACCAAGCAAGTGATTTAGCACACGTTTGGTAACGTCACGCATATCCGCAGCACGTTCCTGCAGGTATGCACTCTTCATGTTCTCAAACATGGAGATAAATTGCGATGCCGTTTCGTTCAAAGCAAATTCTGCATTGATCATGTCATCCGCAATTCTAGCTTTAACCGGATCAATTAGTTCCGGGTCATTCAAAATGAGCAAATGCGAAGCAAAAATCTCTGCTTTTTTCTCGCCAAGCTCTTGTAAAGTACGCTCTTTGATCGCCTCAAGCTCAGCCTGGGATTTACCCAGAGCTGAGTCGAGTTTCGCGATCTCTGCGTCAACGTCGTTAATTTGGCGTTTTTCTACAGAGTAGTCAGGATGCTCCAAGATAAACGCCTTGGCGATAGCAATACCCGCCGAAGCCGCGATCCCGGAGACATTAAGCATTAATTTCGCCCAACCCTTCGTTAACCATAACGTCAGTCAAAGCTTGAAGAGCTTCAGCTTCGCCTTCGCCTTCAACGATGATGCTGATAGTGTCGCCTTGTTCCAATCCGAGGGAAAGAACACCCAGGATGGATTTCAAAGTTACTTTTTTACCGTTAGCTTCTGCAAAGGATTCTGCACCTTTGAATTTGTTTGCTGTATTAACCAGGGCTGTCGCCGGACGTGCGTGGATACCATCTTCGTCTGTAATTCTGAATGTTTGTTGCATTACAATCATCTCACTTTCGGTAGTTTGGTTTAGGCATTGCATATATTTACACTTGCTTGCCATCGTCGTAACACTTCTTATTTTATCTCAATGATTGGCTGTTCGCCAACTTTCAGCACTCCACTCTTCTTCAGAGTTACCGTGGAGCCCTCTGGCAGGTTGGTGAAAATAACTGGAGAAATGATCGAAGGAGCGTTTGCTTTGACATACTCCAGATCCACTTCCATAATCGGCTGACCTGCCGATACCAGATCACCTTCCTCTACCAGTACGTTAAAGCCTTGACCTTTCAGCTTCACCGTATTAACGCCTATATGAACAAGCACTTCCTTGCCACCATCGGACATGATGCCCACGGCATGTTTGCTTGGAAATACATTAAACACTTTACCATACACAGGAGAAGTTATCGTACCATCATGTGGCAAAATTGCGAACCCATCACCTGTCATTTTCTCAGCAAAGACCGGATCAGGTACGTTGGTAATGTCCAGCAATTCACCATTGACTGGCATGACGATATCCTCAGCAACAATGCGCTCGCCTTGCTCACCTTGTGCCTTCTCCTCTTCAGGAGTTGGTTTGGCAGCTGCTGGCGTTGGTGCTGGTGTTCGTCCTGCAATAATATCCTGCATCTGAGATTTGATCGTGTCGGAACGCGTACCGAAGATGGCTTGAACATTATTACCCACTTCAAGTACACCAGATGCACCCAATTGTTTCAAACGATCTTTTTTCACATTGGATTTCTCATTAACTTCAATCCGCAAACGAGTAATACAAGCGTCCAGATGTTTGATATTTTCCTTGCCACCGAAAGCTTCGAGAATGTTATGTGGCAGGTCATCCGTTGAACCAGAGCCTCCGCCAGATTCGGTTTCAGGCGTTGCATCCTCTCGTCCAGGTGTTTTGAGATTGAATTTGCGAATGATAAACCGGAAACCGAAGTAATAGATCACCGCAAGAATCAATCCGACAATAATAACGTCCCACCAAGGTGTACGGTTTGGAATAATCCCGAAGATCAGGAAGTCAATGAACCCACCGGAGAAGGTCATACCGATCTTTACACCCAGAATTTGCATGGTCATGAAAGACAAACCTGCAAAGATACAGTGTACTGCAAACAGGATTGGTGCTACAAACAGGAACGAAAATTCAAGTGGTTCTGTGATACCTGTCAGGAACGAGGTTAGCGCAGCTGAACCCATGATACCTGCAACATACTTTTTGTGCTCCGGTCTTGCTTCATGGTACATCGCAAGTGCCGCTGCTGGCAAACCAAACATCATGAACGGGAATTTACCAACTTGGAATGTTCCCGCTGTGAGGTTCACACCATCACGCAATTGATTGAAGAAGATTTGCTGGTCACCACGGATGACATCTCCAGCTTTGTTCACATACTCACCAAACTCAAACCAGAATGGGGAGTAGAAAATGTGGTGAAGACCAAACGGAATTAATGACCGTTCCACAACTCCGAAGATGAATGCCGACAATGTCGGGCTTGTATCTACCATGAAGTGAGATACAGTATTCAATCCATTTTGAATCGGCGGCCAGATAATCACCAGAAGCAACCCGATTAAGAGGGAAACAACCGAAGTGATAATCGGAACGAAACGTTTACCTGCAAAGAAACCGAGGTAAGACGGCAGTTCGATTTTGAAAAATCGATTGTAACACAGCGCGGCGGCAATACCTATGATTATACCTCCGAACACGCCTGTACTTAATGTTGGGATACCCAAGATGCTGGCATAACCCGGTACTTCACCGATCATGGCAGGAGTAACCCCTACTGCGGTACCCAGTGTGACGTTCATGACCAGGTAACCGATGATCGCTGCAAGACCTGCAACGCCTTCGCCACCAGCCAATCCGACAGCTACGCCGACGGCGAACAGCAATGCCAGATTATCAAATACGATCTGACCTGCGTTCATCATAATTGTTGCGATCGAGTTCACCCAAGGGGTGTCGAGCGCCGTTACATATTGCAAGAAATCTGGATTAACCAGCATGTTACCGATTCCGAGCAGCAAACCTGCCGCAGGTAGAATGGCTACAGGCAACATGAGAGCTTTACCTACTCTTTGCAATACACCAAAAAGCTTTTTGAACATCGCGTCGTTTCTCCCTTTCGTCTAATTTATATGTTGTGATGCAAGCAAGGGAACACAAAAAAAGGCATGAATTAATAAAGTAAACTGTGCCAACCTTGGGGTATAGCATACCCTGTACAAGGAAAGAACAATCACACTTTAATTAACTCATGCCTGATCGAGTCAGTAACACGTCGCTTATGTTTATTCAGTTGCTTGATTACGGAAACCATTGTAGCACCAGTTCTAATCTATTGCAAGCCTTTACACCCAAAAAATAAATTCCACATTCCATCACTGGAATGATCTCACTTATTCTCTTCTTCCTTCCGCTGATTCAGCCTTTGCAGATGAATGGTCAGATAACCTACCTCTGCAGGATAAACCGGCAGTTTCAGTCTTTTCTCCATTACTTTGGTCAGTTTCCATGCAAGCGAGTACATTTCGGGATACTCCAACTTGAGCAGGGAATCCAACTTATGAAGCTCTTCCACTTTGTCTCCACGGCGAACACGCTCAAGGGCAAAACGAAGATGCGTCAGCAAACGAGAGTAATCCAGCGATTCCGTTTCAAACGAATAATCGAGTTGATCAGACACCAGGTTCACCAAATCAGTGATCAATTGTGAATGCTCACGTACCTGGGATATATTTTGATTGGTCATTGCGCTATAGATATGGAGGGCAACAAAACCAATCTCATCCATCCCCAGATCTACACCCATTTTCTCTTTGATCAGACGAACAGCGTATTCTCCCATTCGATATTCTTCAGGATAAATCTCGCGGGTTTCATATAAAAATGGATTTTGTATGATAATGCCCTGCTCCTTGCGTTTTAACGCGAAAGAAATGTGATCGGTTAATGCAACATGGATATGTTCATTCAGAGGAACGTCCGTACGCTCTGCAATATACGTAATAACTTCGTTAATAATCTCGATCAGTGCTTCATCCACCTGTGGAAGAAGCTGTTTGTACTGCTCTTGCTCCTGCTGGTTTTTCAAAATAAACATTTTCTCCACAGCCATCAATGGAATGTGATCACTCGGTTTTCGGTTAAAGCCAATGCCTTTACCAATAACAACGACTTCCCCGTGTTCTGGATGCTGTGCAATGATTACATTATTATTTAGCGCTTTATCTACATGCAAGTTGCTCATTGTTTGCACCTCTTTTTCACACCATCTTAGGTGTGATTAAGTCACACCCTGTTACGAACGAAAAGACACCCGGAGCGGGCAAACCGCGCCGGACGTCTCGCTTAAAAAGTAACAAAAATTCGCCTTAAGGTCAATAGAGCAACCATGCAAGATTCGAAGTGCTTCTTACTCGTCAACTCCAGCTCTTTCCACAATCTTGTCGATTATAGAAGGAGTTGTAACAGCCTCGCTCTGTTGAATGGCAACTGGCGCAGGTGTTTTAGACTTCGTAAGGCCCTTAATCAGCTGCTCTACATCGATGCCGGATACACTTTTGAGCATCTCTGGAGCGGTCGCCATAAGTTCGGTAACATAGTTACTCACTCGTGCTGCACCTTCACCTTTACCTGTATCTACCACCGTCAGTTTATCAATGGATGCAATTGGCTCTGCAATTTTGCCAGCCAGTTCAGGCAGCATTTTGACAATGATATCGAGTACAGCTGCTTCGCCAAACTTCTGGAACGCTTCGGCCAGTTTTTCTTTTGCTTCTGCTTCTGCAAGACCACGCAAACGAATAACTTCTGCATCTGCTGTACCTTTGGCAAGTTCCGCATCCGCCATGGCCTGACCTTCAAGTCGCTTCTGCTCAGCTGTTGCTTTGGCATGTGTTTCGATGGAATACTGTACTGCATCGGCTTCACGCATTCTTTTGGCTTTATCCGCTTCGGCAGCCTGCTCTACCGCATAACGATCCGCTTCTGCCTTTTTCTTCACTTCGGCATCGTATTGCTTCTCACGTACGACGATTTCTTTTTCTTGGAGATCGATCTCACGTTCTTTACGAACGAGTTCAACCTTCATTTCTTCTTCCACCACGGTCTGTCTCGCACGAGCTTCATGGATATGGTACGCCTGGTCGGCTTCCGCTTTGGCTGTATCCTGATCCCGCTTAAACGTGGCTACTTTCAGTTCTTTCTCTTTGGCTGCCTCAGCGATATTGGTATCACGCAGCAACTCTGCTTTTTGACCCTGCTCTTCCGCATTGGCCTTCTGAATACGTGCATCACGCATCGCTTCCGCTTCAGCTATCTCGGCATCACGCTTCACAGCAGCAATTCTCGGTTTACCGAGAGCATCCAAGTAGCCCTGTTTATCACGAACATCCTTGATGGTAAATGAAACAATTTGAAGGCCCATTTTCTTCAGGTCTCTAGCTGCTACACCTTGAACCTCTTGCGCAAACCTATCCCGGTTCCGATATACTTCTTCCACCGTCATTGTACCGAGGATGGCCCGCAAATGCCCCTCCAGTACCTCCTGTGCTTCGCTTCTCAGCGCTTCTACAGGTTTACCGATGAATTGCTCAGCTGCCGTAGCAACGTCTTCTACAGCGCCTCCAACCTTGATAATAGCTACACCGTCAGCAATAACCGGAACCCCTTGCTCCGTGTACACTTCAGGTGTGGAGACATCCAGCTTGTGGGACAATAAGGAGATAAATTCGGATTGCTGGAATATCGGCAGGATAAATGCACCGCCACCACGAACAATCTTAATTTTTCGGCCAGAATCATCATCGGAGATATTTTTGCTACCCAGGAATGATCCCGTAACGATCATCGCCTCATCCGGTCCAACCGTTTTGTATCTCGCCCAGAAAGCCAAACCTAAAATTAGAATGACACCGACTACAACTATAGGAATCAGCAATACATCCCAATTCAAATTCAAATTATCCATTCCACATCTCTCCCCTTATTCATTCATGATGAGTGCTTAAACTACTTAGGTGATAAGAATACTTTATAAATCTTTAAGTACATTTTCATCCCATTCCGACACACGCAGTACACCATCTACAACATCCACCACAACTACACGTGCTCCCGCCGCAATGGGGAGGTGTTCAAAGCTGGATGCCGTTTGAATCGTACTGCCGGAAGCAAAACGAATCATCACTTCGCCAAAACCTTTTTCCGGCACCGGAATGGTAATTTCCCCAATTTTCCCAGATAACTCTTTCATTGAAAATGCAATCGAGACATCGCTGTTACGCATCGGTTTGATATATGCGAAGAATACCAGCATGGCTGCAGCAATACCTATAAGTAGGGATAGTATTAGACCCGACATCGCACTTAATGAACTATAACGTGTTAGCATAATGCCTGCCCCACCGAAGGTTGTAATGGAACCAGCTAACACAACGGGTTTGAAAAAATCAAGACCTGGCATTTCGAAGGCTCCGTCCAGCAAGCCGTCAATCAAGTCACCCAGCACAAGGCTGACAACCGCAAATATCGCCCCTCCGATTAGACACCCCCAATAAATTGTTTCCATCCCCTGTTCCTCCTCTCTCTGCCGCAAATTCATCCTAACTGGGCATTCCACATGTAAATAAATACGTAGCTAACATCAAAATGTTTCAAAATCTTTCCTCAATTGTATTCCGAACCCGATAATGGGTATTATCACGACATTCTGTTCTCCTTGCTTCAAGTTCCTCCATTATTCACGTGTACAGCCCGAATACATGAAAAAACCGCAAGTCCCCATGAAGGAGACTTGCGGTTATTGGACAACAGAATGTGTCCTTTCACTTTGCAGTGATTATAGAATTACAGAGAAGCCTTGTAGATGGATACAACATCTTCCCGTTGCAGTTTCTTGAAATTACCGAATGGGCCAAACAGCATCGCTTTGTCTGCCATTACGTCGATCTGGCTATCATCGATATCGTAATCAGCCAAACGGTTAGGGGCACCAATGGATGTCCAGAATTTGCTAAGCGCATCGATACCTTCTTCGGCAATCTGTCTGTCCGACTTGCCTTCAGGGTTCACTTCGAATACATTAATTGCCAGACGTTTGAATCGATCCACATTCACGTCCAGGTTATGTTTCATCCAGTGTGGGAACAAGATTGCAAGTCCACCGCCGTGTGGGATATCATACACTGCGGAAACCGCATGTTCTATATTATGTGTTGCCCAATCGCCTGCGAGACCCATATTCAGCACGCCATTCAGTGCCATTGTTCCGCAATACAGAATTGTTTCGCGCAGTTCATAGTTCTCCAGGTCTTCAACCAGACGTGGCGCTGCTTCCATGACAGTACGCAGAATCGTCTCACAGAAGCCGAGTTGAACCGGTGTATTGGCATCCAGATGGAAGTAATGCTCCAATACGTGGGACATCATATCCACCATGCCGTATACCGTTTGGTCCAGCGGAACAGTGTATGTATTCACCGGATCCAGGATAGAGAATGCAGGGAATGAGTATGCGCTACCCCAACCCAGTTTTTCTTGTGTATCCTGATTCGTAATAACCGAACCGGAGTTCATCTCCGAACCAGTTGCCGCCATGGTCAATACGGTACCGAGTGGAAGAGCGTCCTGTGCAACGGCTTTTCGCTGAGCAAAATCCCACATATCGCCATCATATTTGGCACCTACAGCAATAGCTTTGGAGCAGTCCAGTACACTGCCGCCACCTACAGCGAGGATCAGGTCGATGTTATTTGTTTTACAGAGGTCTACCCCTTTATGCACCGTAGAAAGACGTGGGTTAGGTTCCACACCTGCCAGTTCAGTCACTTCTGCTCCAGCTTCCTTAAGCAAACCGATCACTTGATCGTACAGACCACTGCGTTTGATACTGCCGCCACCATATACAAGCAGAACCCGTTTACCGTATTTCGGCACTTCTGTCTTTAATGCTTCCAGTTGTCCTTTGCCGAAAATCAGCCGGGTTGGATTATAGAATTGGAAAGATCTCATATCTATTGTCGCCTCCAATGGAGTTTAGTATTTTTGTGCAACTCCAATTATAGTACCCTGTTTATAGAAAAACAAATCGATAGTCACTCACTTTATAACAACCCGTTAATCTCCAAATGAGCTCGAAACATCTCGCTAGATGAAGGCAAATTCTCAGCATCCACCCATGTTTCTGTGGCCCATAATCCAGCCTGTTTGAATGCCCGCGGACAATGGATAAAACACTCTTCCACATCTACAATGACAGCCGCACCTATGGTTTTACCACTCCAGCCCATACTGGCGATGAATTCCTCATCCTTAGTAATGGATGCTGTGCCATTAATACGCAGCACTTCATTCATACCCGGAATCAAAAAGAGCATACCAATACCAGGGTTCGACAACATGTTCAACAACGAGTCTATCCGCCGATTGCCTGGGCGTTCGGGATAAACGAGCCGATATGTATCATAGACTTTCACAAATCCTGCTCCATCACCCCGAGGTGACACATCACTTTTTCCATCACGATCGGAGGTGGAGAGGAAAAATAATGGTGACATGGATAGAAAGTTCTGAACATGTGAATCCACAAATGAAATTGCCTTGTTACGCACATGTTCATGCGGTTCACCCACCATGCCTTGCAGTTCCTCAGCATCTGTAATCAACGGAATATTCAATGCCTTCTTTTCCAATTATTCGTCCCCGTTTCTTCATTGAGTTATGTATTCAATGGCTTTCCACCATTATACATGCGGAAACTGACATCTTCCATTTCTGAGAACGAATATGAGTGCCGTCATTCAAATACCACGCCCCCATGTCCCCTCGGGTCACCTATTGGAGATTCAGTATTGTTAATCTCATCTAACAGTTGTACTGTAACCAAAAGAACTTCAAAATTCTTAATATAAATATAAGGAGGTTATTGGATTGAAAAAAGCAAGCATCTTCGTCTTTGCTCTGCTAATGTTCCTCGTACCCTGGGGACAGATGGTTATGTATGCTGAGCCGAATAAAGAAAAAGACTTCATAACGAGCGCTAATGCTCATGGAATCACAATAAACGACTATGTGGGCACTTCGAAAGATGTCATTATTCCCGAAACCATTGGCGGTCAACCAGTTACTTCTATTGGTGAAAAAGCATTTTACAGCGATCATTTGACTTCTGTAGTTATTCCGCATACCGTCTTCACTATTGGAGAAAGGGCATTTGAAATCAATCAACTGACTTCTATCGTCATTCCAGAGACTGTCACGACTATTGGAGACTTGGCATTTGCATACAACCGGCTGACCTCTGTCGTCATTCCGGACAGTGTATCCACAATTGGGAACTCCACATTCACTAACAACGAACTGGCCTCTGTCGTTATCCCAGAGACTGTTATGTCGATCGGAAATAGTGCATTTACAAACAATAAACTGACTACTGTCGTTATCCCAGAGAATGTCTCAACTATTGGATACTGGGCATTTGCATCTAACCAGCTGACTTCCATTGTTATTCCAAATCGTGTCTCTTCCATTGGACATGCTACATTTATGGACAATCAACTGACTTCTGTCGTCATTCCGGATAGTGTCTCCTCTATCGGGGCTATGGCATTTGCGGACAATCGGTTGGCGACTGTCTTCATTCCAGCTAGTGTCTTGTCAATTGGTTTCTTAGCGTTTGATGGTAACTCATCCCTTATTATTACGGGTTTTGATCCTTCAGAGGCTCAAAACTTCGCTAACTTTTATAGCATTCCCTTTCAAAAATTGAATATGGTCGTCTCCTTCGACTCCAATGGAGGGACCCCGGTTGCGGTCACTCAAGCCACTTATGGGCAAACCATTGTACCTCCCACTCAGCCTACCAAGGACGAGTTTTTGTTTGAAGGCTGGTACATGGATTCGATATACTCCCTTCCCTGGGATTTTGCCAGAGATACCGTGACTGGGGACATCACGCTGTACGCCAAGTGGACGAGTTCAGTGACAACTGCGTCCAAATATACGAATAAGGAAAATCCCATTTCCGCTTTGACCGTCTCTTTTGATTCTCAAGGCGGAAGCCCCGTTTCCTCTACTATTACTAGGAATAATCAAGCAATAGCGCCTCCCACTCAGCCCAGCAAGAGCGGGTTTTCATTTGATGGATGGTACATAGATTCGGCATTATCTCTTCCCTGGAATTTTGACCGAGATACTGTAAGTCGGGACATAACACTATATGCCAAATGGGTAAAGACTGATAGCTCTGAAAACCATGGTGGCAGTCCTTCTTTCTGGACCAGTAGCTCTATTACTGACGCATCATCCCAGGAACCTGATACAGGAACGGAACTTAAAACCGAACCTAAACTTAAAGTTGAACCTAAACCTAAAGAACCAACAACACCTTTGACCCCAGTTGTGTTCAGTGATATTTCAACCCATTGGGCACGCTTGATGATTGAAAGTATCGCTGCACGTGGTCTGATAGAGGGATATCCCGATGCCACATTCAGGCCTAATCAGCCAATCTTGCGTAAACACATGGCTGGTATAATCAACGGAGCGTTTGAGCTACCAATAATCCGAAAGGCTACTCCCTTTGAAGATGTAGAGCCGACACATCCCTACTTTGAAGCTATATCCCAACTACAAGAGGTTGGCCTTATTGATGGATTCCATATTTCAAACGGCTTAAATGATTTCTTCCATCCGGATGCGGTACTTACACGGGCCGAGGCAGCAAAAATTCTGGTGCTCGCGCTGGACCTGCCGCTGATCCAAACGAGTTCTTTTGAGGATGTGCCCTCCTCCCACTGGGCTCACGACTACATAGCCACACTGGCCGAGACTCGAATGGTTGTGGGATATCACGGACAATTCAGGCCAGATGACTCCCTAACCCGAGCCGAGCTAGCTGCCCTGATCTATCGTTCAATTCCAACAGAACAAACGACTGGCTCACAACTCCGTTAAAAATCATATTCAAAAAAACACCAGCCCTTGTAGGGCTGGTGTTCATCGTTCTACATGTCTATTCAGTGTATCCCATGCTGCTTACAAAACGACGGAAAGCCTGGCGTCCTGCTTCATCATATTTGTAGACCCCTGCATGTTCCAGAATCTCGGCAAATTTCAAGCCAACTTCCTGCTGTACAATGGCAACGGCTTGTTCTTTGTCCAGGTTAGGACCAAACCGTTCAATCAATTCTTCCGCCCAGCCCAGATGTTTGTTCAACACATGATCAGAAGCTTTGGCGGCTTCAGCAAGTTTGGCATCTCCAGCGAGGATATCCGCGATACTGTCGAGTTCTTCTTTCAAACGACCTGGCAGGATGGCAAGCCCCATCACTTCGATCAGACCAATGTTTTCTTTCTTCAGATGGTGCATTTCACGGTGCGGATGGAAAATGCCTTCTGGATGCACATCATTCGTGCGGTTGTTACGCAATACAAGATCCATCTCATACCCACCGTCTGCACTACGACGAACGATTGGTGTTACCGTATTGTGTGGTACTTTTTCCCCGTCTACTTCACTGAATGCTTCGATATCCACAGCAGAATCACTGTAGACCTTCCACGCTTCATATACGGCGTTACCCGCTTCAAGCAACTCTGCAGGATCGTGTGAAGCCAGACGCATTACCGACATTGGCCATTTTACAAGACTCAATGTAAGTCCAGGTGCATCCGCATGGCGGAAGACCGCCTCTGGCTGTGCATTTTGAATGGCGAACGTATGACGTCCACCCTGGAAATGGTCATGTGTCAGAATCGACCCACCTACGATCGGCAGATCCGCGTTAGATCCGATAAAGTAATGCGGGTACTCCCCGACAAACGCAAGTAGTCTGCGCAGTGTATCCTTCGTCAGCTTCATCGGCACATGATCATGATGGAAAATGATGCAGTGCTCGTTGTAGTACACATACGGCGAGTATTGGAACAACCAAGGCTCGTTGTTAAGCTCCAACGGAATAACTCTCAGATTCTGGCGGGCCGGGTGATTCACCCGACCAGCGTAACCTACATTTTCACGACACAGCTGGCATTTAGGATATACCGGCGGCGGAAGCAATTTCGCCATGGCAATTTCCTTTGGACTTTTCTCCGGTTTTGACAGGTTGATGGTAATCTCCATGTCTCCATAAGCCGTGTCCTGTGTCCAGTAGACGTTCTTCGAGATCCGATCCATACGGATGTAGTTGGAGTTAATCGACAAGTCATAGAATTGAGATGTGGCTGCCTCAATGCCTTCCGTCTGCTCCGTGTGGCGGAATGCGCGTACCACTTCAGATGGGCGTGCCATCAGATGACCCATGATTTTGGCATCCAGCAAATCACGGAATGTATCACTATTTTCAGGAATGAGTCCAATGGAAAATCCATAATCAATCAACGTATCCAGCATAGCCTGTGGGCCATCGGGCACATTCGTGTCCAACTCGCCGGCATAAGGCTCTGAGAATCCGAATTGTTCCAGCAAGAGGTTGCGGCTGTAATCCCAATCCGCTTCCTCGATTAATTGTTTCTGCAAGGCAAATGCAACCAGACGTTCAATGGCATGCAGTGCTTCCTGCTGCTCCGGTGTCCGCTCTGTGGCACCTGCTGCAATATGAGTCTGTGACATAAGGTGTTCGCCTCCTAGTTTTTTCCGTAGCCGTCAGGACGTGATTGGTGCCAGCTCCAAGCGCTTTGAATGACATTTTCCAGATTGGTCCATTTTGGATTCCAACCCAGGACAGATCTCGCTTTTGCAGATGAAGCTACCAGCACAGCCGGATCACCTGCACGACGTGGCTCCTGTACAACCGGGATATCGAGGCCAGTCACTTTTTTAGCTGTTTCGATCACTTGTTTCACTGAGAATCCTGTACCGTTACCCAGGTTGAACACATTGCTGTTCTCACCTTTACGAAGATAATCTACTGCACGCAGATGTGCATCAGCCAAGTCGCTCACGTGGATATAGTCACGGATACATGTCCCATCTTCTGTTGCATAGTCGTCACCAAACACGGCGATGTGCGGGCGTTGTTTCAATGCTGTTTGCAGTACCAGTGGAATCAAGTGACTCTCTGGTTGGTGATCTTCACCAATTTTACCGCTGTCATGTGCACCGGCTGCATTGAAGTAACGCAGGGAAACGTATTTGATATCCTGAACTTTATCGAACCATGACATCATGCGTTCCATCATCAACTTTGTTTCGCCGTATACGTTGGTTGGTTCTGTACGATCGCTCTCTTCGATTGGCACTTTCTCAGGCTCACCGTAGGTAGCTGCTGTAGAGGAGAAGACGATGCGGCGTACGTTCGCTGCATTCATCGCTTCCAACAGACAGAGTGTACCAAACACGTTGTTGTCATAATATTTAACCGGGTCTTTCATACTCTCGCCTACGAGTGAGTTGGCTGCAAAGTGAATGACTGCATCGATTGAATTCTCAGCGAACAGCTTCGCCAGAATTTCTTTGTCACGCAGATCCCCTTCATACAACTTACCGCCGAGCAACGCTTCACGATGCCCTGTCTGCAAGTTATCCAGTACAACAACCTCTTCTCCACGTTCCAACAATGCTGCTACCGTATGAGAACCAATATACCCTGCTCCACCTGTCACCAAAATTGCCATTTTACTTCGCCTCCTTCAATTCTTTAACACCGTCACCTACACCGCATACATAGAAATCACCCTTGAGACGGGTACGCGCTTCATATGCAGCGCCCACTTCACTTACAAAACGCTCGACATCATCTTCATGCACAAGTGATACGGTACAACCGCCAAATCCTGCGCCAGTCATCCGGGCACCAAGCGTGCCTGGAATCCGCTGAGCTTCTTCAACCATAACATCCAGCTCATCACAGCTTACTTCGTACAAGTCACGAAGCGATTCATGAGAAGCGTTCATCAGCTTGCCGAAGGTTTCCAGATCGTTACCCTGCAATGCTTCGACCGATGCGAGAACACGTGCGTTCTCTTCCACGACATGTTGTGCACGCTGTCTTACTTTCTCATCCTTGATCTGATCTTGTAGCGTTACGAACTGCTCTGGCGTCAATTGAGCCAGATAATTCAGTGCAGGCAGCTGTTCCTTCAAGATGGCAAGTGCCTGCTCGCATTGGGAGCGACGTTCATTGTAAGCCGAATCCACCAGACCGCGGCGTTTGTTTGTGTTACCGATGACCAATTTGTAGGAGCCTGTACGGAAAGGAACCTTTTCGTACTCCAGTGTGTCACACATCAGTAGGATCGCGTGATCCTGTGCACCGTTTGCGACAGCGAACTGATCCATGATTCCACAGTTGACGCCTACGAACTCATTTTCCGCTTTCTGGGACAAAAGCGCCAGTTGAACCGTGTCAATATCCGATACACCCTCCAGAGACTGAATCGCAAATCCGGTAAGTACCTCCAGTGATGCAGACGATGAAAGTCCTGCCCCGTTCGGAATCTCCCCGTGGTACAGGAAGTCATACCCTTTTGTTACATTCACGCCCTTGCCTTGCAGTTCAACCATGACACCAACAGGATAGTCGGTCCATTCTCCGGATTTTTCCTTACCGATGGAGGAAGTGTCTAGTCCCCCTTCATAAGACATGTTCGTGGAAGCCAGTTGCAACTTGTTGTCCTCGCGCTCACGAATGATCAATGTTGTTCCGAATTCAAGTGCTGCCGGAAGCACGTATCCACCGTTATAGTCAATGTGCTCACCGATCAGATTCACACGCCCAGGGGCATGAAATACACGGATGTCCGCTCCACTCTCTCCGTACTTCTCAATAAACTTTTGTTTCAATTCAGTTACGTTCACTGCTGGTGCACCTCGCCTCGTTGTTGTGGTTTTCTTAATGTTATTATATAAGAAAGCGGTGCCTCTTGTAATGCAACCATGTGTGTTTCATATGGATAAATGTGACCTTACGGCGTATAATGATCGGAGCATCCCGGAAAGAAGGAAACGAACATGTCAGATCAATCCAACCCCAAGAAAGAACCCCTTGCATCTTCTAACGAAAAAATACAGGAATCACCTTCCGGTAAAAGCGGAGCACTCAGTTATTCGGTTGCCTCCAATCCGGTCTATTATGAACAAGGCGCACTGCATGTCCTGTTTGCCGGGGCAAGCCAGACCCTTCCGGGTCACGCCCTCGGTCCTAAATTGTTTGATTATTATCTGCTGCATTATGTAGAAAAAGGGGCGGGTACGTTCCGTACCGAACTGCACACCTACGAGTTATCCGCAGGTGATTGTTTCCTCATTCATCCTGGGCAACTGGTAAGTTACCAGTCTCACGCCCGCAACCCATGGCAATATCGCTGGATTGCCTTCACAGGCAGCCAGGCTGGCCAACATACCGAGGAAGCCGGGTTCCGCTCGGAGAAGTCCGTTTTTCATGCTGGACCATCCTGTGGGATATCCGATTGGCTATCCGTGATGCAGGATGCTTTTGCCGAGCGCAAAGAAAGCTCCCATTTCACATCACTGGGTACGTTATATATGATTCTAGCCGAAGCACAGAATCACCTTTCGCAGGGCCAAACCTTAATTCCAGGTGAATCCTCCATCCGACGTACGGTGAAACAGATGATTCAATATATGTCTACCCAATATGCCTACCCTGTCTCCATTGAACAAATGTCTGCGAGTCTTGGATACAACCGCGCGTATTTATCCCGTATTTTCAAACAGGAAACCGGTCTTTCACCAGTCACCTATCTGCTAAAACTACGGATCGACAAGTCGCGCCAACTCCTGAGAGAACGCCCGGATCTGTCCATCGAACAGGTATCTGCATCGGTTGGACTGCCAGACGCGCTATATTTCTCCAAACAGTTCAAACGATTTCACGGTGAAGCGCCTAGCTTGTATCGAGAGAAAATACTGTCCCGTCCACTACATCAGGGGTTACAGCAGAATGCTCAACAAATCAAACGGTGAGCAACACAACGGACGGAACACGTACGACAAAAAAAGGTGCATTCCGCCATTATGGCTAAGATGCACCTTTTACACTTTATTTATTTGTCATCAGGCTCTGGAGACAGGATGGATTCAATCCGTTCCAATTCCTCTGTAGAGAAATCCAATTGGCTGAGTGCAGCCACATTCTCTTCAATCTGGGAAGGACGACTTGCGCCAATAAGCGCGGAAGTTACCCTGCCATTACGCAACACCCATGAGAGTGAAAATTGGGCCAAACTCTGACCACGGGCTGCTGCAATCTGGTTCAGCGCACGCACTTTGCGGAGCGTCTCTGGAGAGATGTTGTTTTCATTCAGGAATACCGACGGTCCTTTGGCACGTGAGTCTTCCGGGATACCATTCAAGTATTTGTTCGTGAGCACACCTTGTGCCAATGGACAGAATGCAATACTGCCTGTTCCATACTCATCCAGCACGTCCTGCAAACCATCTTCAATCCAGCGGTCCAGTAGCGAGTATTTCGGTTGATGGATTAACAGAGGCGTACCCAGACCTTTCAGAATTTCGGCAGCCTGTCTTGTCTGCTCTGCAGGATAGTTGGATATCCCCACATAAAGGGCTTTGCCCGAGCGAACAATATGATCCAGTGCCATCATCGTTTCTTCCAAAGGTGTTTCGGGATCATAACGATGTGAATAGAAAATATCCACATAATCCAGGCCCATACGCTTCAAGCTCTGATTCAGACTGGATACCAGATTTTTGCGTGAACCCCACTCGCCATACGGCCCGGGCCACATATAATACCCCGCTTTGGTGGAGATCACCAGTTCATCACGATAAGGTTTCAGATCCTGGGCCAGTACCTGTCCAAATAACTGCTCTGCCGAACCTGCCGGTGGGCCATAATTGTTGGCAAGATCAAAATGTGTAATACCCAGATCAAATGATCGGGTAATCATATTACGGCCATTCTCAGCGTTATTAATACCGCCAAAATTATGCCACAGCCCCAGTGAAATCGCTGGCAGTTTCAAACCTGAACGTCCAACGCGGTTATATTTCATCGTTTCATAGCGAGTATCGCTTGCTACGTAGACCATTATGAATCCCTTCTTTCCCCAGGTTCCGCCTCTTGTATCCGGTCTATACCGGAGAATGCGGTTATTCAGTCCATACGTTCAACCAAGAAGCTGGTCTACATTATTCATTACCTCACCAATCGGCTCTGTAATCAGCAAATCAGCTCTGCTGTCGTAAGCGGTAGGTGTAGCGTTGAGCAGAACGGTATGTTTTCCCTGAAAATACGTAATTAACTGGGCCGCCGGATATACCGTCAGTGACGTGCCTCCCACGAGTAACAGATCTGCAGAAGACAGTGCATCAATGGAACGATACAATGTCGTCTGATCCAGCTCCTCTTCGTACAGCACCACATCCGGTTTGATCACACCACCACATGTGGTACAGCGAGGCACGGTATCTTGGGACTGTATAATATCATTTAGCGTATAAAACTGCTTGCAATCCATGCAGGCATTACGATGAATTGAACCGTGAAGCTCAAAAACATTGCTACTGCCTGCCTTCTGATGTAGTCCGTCGATATTTTGCGTGATCACTGCCTGAAGTTTTCCCTCCTGCTCCAGACGGGCCAATAGTCGATGGCACCCATTCGGTTCCGCATCTGGATGAAGCATTTTGCCACGATAAAAATCATAAAAAATATCGGCATGTTGATCAAAAAAATGTCGGCTTAATAACTCTTCCGGTGGATAAGGCGAATGCTGCTCCGTCTGATACAGACCCGCAGCCGAGCGGAAGTCGGGAATCCCGCTTTCCGTTGAAGTCCCTGCCCCTCCGAAAAAAACAATCCGGGAGCTTTCCTGAATCCAGGCAGCCAGTTGTTCTGTTGCGTTCATCCTCTCTCCTCCTTTTATTTACTATATAAATTGAACTAAAGAATATTTACACTGACCACTCCGATGACAGAACAACCTTCCGATCGCTGTTATCCCCAGATTTTTTTTGATTCCTTTCCTAAGGGGAAAATCCGAGGATAGCATATGCTTCCGATGTAGCTTTCTTTTAGAAAGCTTTTAGGCGAACGCTCCGTTTCTTCAGGTTATTTCTATCCTCTCCATTTCGTGTAAATGTTAGTTCAATTTATATAGTCCAATCAGGTGAGGGTGACTTATAAAATAACGCTTATCTCATTATAATGACGAATAATGGCATGGGCATCAACCAGGTGAGATCCTTGATCTAACTGCGGACCGTAACCGAGCGTATAGGATACCTCTGCGTGCCGCCCCATCTGCATATCCCCATTGCTGTCTCCAATTACAACGGCCTCCGCAGGATCGATATGTAATTCACGGCAAGCCAAGAGTGCTGCTTCTCCATCCGGTTTGCCCTGGGTCACCCGATCACAGCCCACAATGGAGGTGAAAAAGGAACGTATCCCCATCCAACCCAGATGTGTTTCTGCTGCCGCTGTACTGTCTGAAGTGACGACTGCCAGAGGTATGTCTGCTGCCCTGCAACTTTGTAAGAAAGCAAGTAATCCTGGCATCGGTTCAGCCGATTTGCGCTCTCTTACCGATCTCATGGCTACACTTGAAAATTGGCGTATCGTTGTGATCGCTTCATTCCATGGAATGCCTGTTGCATATAACTGCCCGGCAAGCAATCCCGTGCACTCATCCACAGTCGCAATGGCAAGTGGACCTTGCGGATCATAGCCGACAATGTGACCTTCTGCATTATGAATGGTGCCTAAGACGTGCTCCCGTTCAACCGTAAATGAAGCTCCAAGCTCATTCATACGTGCTTGTAACTGACTCAGCAACGTCTCTGCCCACGGCCCCCATAGCTGAAGGAATTCCAGCAGTGTTCCATCTTTATCGAACAGGATCCCTTTACATGGGATCTGCACTCCATTCACTTGAAGCATGGTCATCCATATCACCTCCATTAAGTTATGCTATAAATGCATTCAACCCTTAATGCAGAATAATCAAAACCTACTTCATGGTACTTAACCAAGCGAGTACAGTCTTGACCGTCTGATTCAGCTGTTCTTCCCCACTCACTTCCGCCTCGCCATCTCCTTTTTGATGACCATAATCACCGAACTGGGCGTGGTTACCACCTTCAATGGTGTAATATACCGTGTCTTCTGGAAGATACATCCGTCCACTCTGATACTTCGTAGCATTCACGACTTCATCTTTAGTACCCAGAATAGATAAAGCAGGTATTCCAAGTGACTTTACGCTTCCTTTTTCATCCGGGTAAGATGCCAAGAAGAAGATCCCGTGAAGTGCATCAGGATGTGCGGCTACATAACGTGCAGCCATCGACCCGCCGAGAGAGTGTCCACCCATAACAAATTGTTCGTCCGAATATGCAGCCAGAATCTCATCTGCCAAGTTTGGCTTAAGCACTGCCAGGTTAACTGGCATCTTGGCAATAATCGTGTGATGACCCGCAGCAGCCAGCTCATGCGCAAGTGGTGCATAACTTTCCGGTTTTACCAGTCCACCAGGGTAGAAAAGCACACTTTTCCCCGTCGGTTTATCTGGCACAAAATCAATCCAGTTCTCTTGTTCACTCACCGTCACCGGATTGGCTGTTTCCATAGCTGTTTGAGCTGTTTCCTGTGGACCGTATGGTGTGAATAATTTCCACGCAACAAATCCACATCCAATGACAATGAGCGCCAGAAGTACGAGCAGGAATTTCCCGATGCCCCTCTTCTTGCGCCCTGTATTATACCGATTTCTCAACGTTAATCACCTTTCTTCACTTCCGCAGGTGCCGCGGCTCACAGAATTGGGAGCCTTTGTCCATCAGGCTCCCCTTCTACGAATTGAAAAAATATTATTCAGCCTTGGCCTTGCGGTAAGCATCCATATATTGTTCCGCTTTGCGACGGACATGACTCAGGTCACCCGTCTTCACAGCTTCCGATGTCAAGTCGGAACCGATCCCTACAGCCACTGCTCCACCCTTGATCCAATCCCCCAGATTAGACAAGGATACCCCGCCAGTTGGCATAAAATTCGCCTGCGGCATAGGGCCTTTCATCGTTTTGATAATCGAAGGATCATACAGATTACCCGGGAACAACTTCACAATGTCCACGCCAAGTTCCAATGCGCGTTGAACGTCAGCAATCGTCATCACACCAGGCAGAATCGGAATTCGATACAGGTTGCAGATCTGAACCGTATCCGGATTCAGGGAAGGCCCAACTACAAACTCGGCACCCGACATGATGGCCGCTCTCGCCGTTTGCGGTTCAAGCACCGTTCCCGCACCAATAATCGCGAATTTCTCTGGATCTTGTGTGTTCCAATGATATACACGGCTTAATTTTTCAATGGCTTTGAGTGCACTGGGTACTGTCATCGTAATCTCGATAACTTTAATGCCACCCGCAATCGCTTGCTCGGCCATGGCAATGACTTGATCCGCAGAATCTGCACGCAGAACTGCCACAACCCCATTGTCCGTAATCTTTTGCAACAGCTGAAGCTTCTTCATTTCATTCTCTCCCTTGTCAATGTGGTGGTTGTGTATACAAGCCTTACATTTAAGAACGAAGATGAGCCATATATGATTTCAGCAGCGACTAACGCTCAACATGGGCAACGTTGTTCAGCTTGGCCTCGACCTGCCCCCACGTCGGGAGCGCCTCCCAATCGCCAACAGCCTGTATAACCATGGAACCGGTCAAATTGCCGAGACGGGTTGCTTCCTGCGGGGAGTATCCTTTTAATAAACCCGATAAAAATCCCGCACAGAATCCGTCTCCTGCTCCTACCGTATCCAGAACATTATCCGCCTTAAAGTACGGAACTTCAGTTAGGGTACCATTCGCCAATACGTAGGTCAAATCAGGGCCACCCTTCACGATGCACACAGCATTCATGGCAGATAAACGCTCAAGTACTTTTTGATCATTTTCTTCGTTATATAGAAGTTTCATCTCGTCCAGACCCGGTAAAAAGTAGTCCGCCAGTTCAGCTAAACGCAGTATAACCGGACGGGCCTCATCCGCAGACCATAGTTTGAGACGCAGATTTGGATCAAAGCTTACTTTCACACCTGCCTGTTTGGCAATATGTATGGCAGCCTCTACCGTAGCAAGTCCCGACAGGCTTATCGCTGCCGTTATACCCGTAACGTGCAATATCTTCGCCCCGGCAATATAATCAGGATCCAGATCATCAGGTGTGATCGCACTTGCAGCAGATAGCTTCCTATAATAATGCACCGAGGCTTTCCCGGAAGCGTTCTCACGAATCATCAAACCAGTTGGCTCGTGATCACTCAACCTTACCCGGGATACATCTACGCCTTCACCGCGAATGGCTTTCAGAATCATACTGCCGATCGGATCATTGCCCAAGCGTCCAAACCAACCACTGGTATGCCCCAGGCGGGATACGCCAATAGCCAGATTGCTCTCAGCACCCCCGAAAGACTTGTCCAGTGTGGCTGCATATTCCAGCCCTCTTGTATCCTTGGCAGTCAGCAAACCCATACTCTCCCCAAACGTAATAATTTCCGGGCTTGGATAGGGACTCGTTGACATGATTTCTTCCCTCCTTATAGTTACATTCCCTCATCTTCTTTTTCTATTGTCATCCTCTATGCAACCGTTGTCAATCCCGTTGCGTTCATTTTGTTGTCACAGCTTTGATAAAAGATAACGCTTACTAATGTGAATTAAATCACAATAGATAATGAACATCCATATTACCCTTATTACAGATGCAAATGACCTTGCAAACAGGGTCTATAAGGGGGCTACACCATGAAAAATCAGACACTGATCCGGGATGATCAGGAATCTTTCTTTTACAATCTGCGCTTTATGCTTATCGTCTGTGTCCTTGCTGGTAATGCACTTGAACCACTCATCACACGTTTTGCAGGAGCGGAAGCTCTGTTCCTGTGGATATATACGTTTCACATGCCACTCTTTGTATGGGTAACCGGGTATTTTGCGACACACTCACTCCAAGGTGCATCTGGACGAAACGTCCTGAAGCAGATTGCACTACAGTATGTACTGTTTCAGTCCTTATACGCATTGATGGACTTTACCGTATTCCACACCCCCCATATGCGGCTATCCTTCTTTGCACCTTACTTGCTGTTATGGTTTCTCGCGAGTCATTTCTGTTGGCGACTGTTGCTTCGTCTGACGATTTCCTGGAAACCGATATATCGGCTGATTGGATCGATTGCGCTCGGTGTAATTGCCGGGTATTTGCCCATCGACGGGTTCTGGCTCAGCTTCAGCCGTACGTTTGTATTTTTGCCGTTTTTTGTCATCGGTTATGACTATGGAGCAACCATCCGTTCACATTTATTATCCGGTTGGGGGCGAAAAACCGCAGCCATCCTCTCTGCTACACTGTTGGTATGGATCGGGTATGGTGGTTTGAACATTTCATCCGGATGGTTACTCGGCAGCATGACGTACGCCGAACTGGGTCACCACGAATGGTATGCCGGCATCTTCCGGGTGGGTGTCTACTTGCTGGAAATCGCATCAGCAGCACTGTTCTTGGCTTGGGTACCTTTCTTGACTTCCAGACTGACGGACCTTGGACGACGCACACTCTATGTGTTCCTGCTGCATGGGTTTCTCGTTCGTCTCGCGATCTGGTCCGGAGTCTACAGTTATATGGGAAGCTCGGCGTATATTCCAGTCATACTTGTCATTGCCATACTCTTCGCAGTCACACTGGCTCTGCCGGCTGTACGTCACACGTTCAAACCCGTAATTGAACCGGATATATCCCGATTTTCTTTCAATCGACATGAAGTGTTTAAACGGTCGGCCTAATGCTCTGACGGATCTCTTCACCATCGATTCTATCCTAGTGAATTGTTTCAGGCTGGAAATAAGGTGGTAAATTAGGGATACGCGCTACAAAAACAACTTATCGTTGTAAGGAGTGATTTGTAATGGCACGTCAACCGACGTCAGAACAAAAGATGAGCCGTGAGGAAGCTGGCAGATTAGGTGGCAAAGCGACTTCCAAGAACCATGATCGAAGCTTCTACCAGATGATTGGAAAAAAAGGTGGAGAAGCGACTTCAGATGCCCATGATACTGACTTTTACAAGCAGATTGGTCGCAAGGGCGGCGAAGCAACCTCCGAAACTCATAATAAGGAGTTCTATCGTGAGATTGGACGCAAAGGTGGAAGCAACTAATGAATTCCGCTTGCCACATCGAAACATGATCATAGCTTTCCCGTAAATCAAGAAGTCTAATTCCATGAAAATGGTTTGAGGCTTCTTTCTATTGATTGTAGAAATATGACGACGGTTGTGATAGACTCAATAGAAAAACCGGGTGTTCACGGGTTTAAAGCAGCAAAGAATTTCACAAACTACGGGGAGCTCGACACCGGCATGCCGGTCCTTTTTTTTAGAGTACGGATGAAATTAAACGACAGATGCACTGCCATTTACTTTTCCATTCATGTTGCTCAATATTATATATTTGGGGGGAATACACCATGTCAGCCAAGAAGATGCGTTCCGATATGATCAAAAAAGGTTTTGACCGTGCACCACACCGGAGTTTGCTCCGCGCAGCGGGCGTTAAAGAAGAGGATTTCGGCAAGCCGTTTATTGCCGTATGTAACTCATACATCGATATCGTGCCCGGCCACGTCCACCTTCAGGAATTCGGTAAAATTGTAAAGGATGCTATTCGTGAAGCCGGTGGCGTTCCATTCGAATTCAACACCATCGGAGTAGATGATGGTATTGCCATGGGACACATTGGTATGCGTTACTCGCTGCCAAGCCGTGACATTATCGCGGATTCCGTGGAAACCGTTGTATCTGCACACTGGTTCGACGGCATGGTATGTATCCCGAACTGTGACAAAATTACACCAGGCATGATGATGGGTGCGCTTCGCGTAAACATCCCTACCCTGTTCGTAAGTGGTGGACCAATGAAAGCTGGTCGTGACAGCAATGGTAAAGCTCTTTCCCTGACTTCCGTATTTGAAGGTGTAGGTGCTTACCAAGCAGGTAAAATCGATGATAAGAGCTTGCTTGAACTTGAACAGTTCGGCTGTCCAACATGTGGATCATGTTCCGGTATGTTTACGGCAAACTCCATGAACTGTCTGGCTGAAGCGATGGGACTGGCTATGCCAGGTAACGGAACCATCCTTGCCGTTGCTCCTGAGCGTCGTGAGTTTGTTAAACAATCCGCTACCCAATTGATGGAACTCATCAAAATGGACTTGAAACCACGTGATATCGTAACTGTAGAAGCGATCGATAATGCGTTTGCACTGGATATGGCGATGGGTGGATCTACGAATACAGTACTGCACACGCTGGCACTGGCTCATGAAGCAGGTATCGAGTATCCAATCGAACGTATTAATGAAGTAGCTAACCGCGTTCCACATCTGGCGAAACTTGCACCTGCTTCCGATCTCCACATCGAAGACGTTCACAATGCAGGCGGCGTAAGCGCAGTGCTGAACGAATTGCTCAAGAAACCAGGCGCAATTCATGGTGACTGCATTACAGTAACAGGTAAAACAATCCGTGAGAACGTTGAAGGAAAAGAAATTCAGGATACAAATGTCATTCATCACCTGGATAACCCGCATTCCGAAAAAGGCGGCCTGGCTGTATTGTTTGGTAACCTTGCACCACAAGGCGCTATCATCAAAGTGGGTGCAGTTGATGCTTCGGTTGGCGGATACCACAAAGGTCCTGCCATCTGCTTTGACTCCCAAGAGCAAGCGCTCGAAGGTATTGCTAACGGCAAAGTAAAAGAAGGACATGTTGTTGTTATCCGTTATGAAGGACCAAAAGGCGGACCAGGTATGCCTGAGATGCTGGCTCCTACTTCCCAGATCGTAGGTATGGGATTGGGTGCCAAAGTTGGTCTGATCACCGATGGACGCTTCTCTGGCGCATCCCGCGGAATCAGTATCGGACATATCTCTCCGGAAGCAGCTGAGGGTGGTCCAATCGCCTTTGTTGAAGAAGGAGACATCATCGAGCTGGATCTGAACAACCGTATCATCGAATTGCACATCAGTGACGAAGAGTTTGAACGTCGTCGCGCAGGTTGGAAAGGCTTTGAACCGAAAGTAAAAACCGGTTACCTGGCTCGTTATTCCAAACTGGTTACCAACGCAAGCAACGGTGGCGTACTGAGTATCTAATTCACTAATAAATAAAGGGTTGCTCTTCTGCCAAATCTGGCGAAGGGCAACCCTTTTCTTTTGCTGGTTGGTGTGATCAGTCCGTTTAGTTCCGCTCTGGCAGTATCTCTTGTTCAATTAACAACGATTCATCTCTGGATTCTTCTACCGTTGCTGCCATCTGCATCGTATGTTGACCGTAACGTTCCAACAGTAGATCCAGCGGCATGGCAATCATCTTGGGTACCAGTTGTTCAGTACGCTGTTTCAAACGTTTGGTTCCTGCCGGGTGGATTACACTTAACAGCAGCTTCAAGTATACTTTGGATGCAGCACTGAACGGTCCAGGAGGCAATTCTTGTATGGTAAATCCGAATTTTTCTGGGCCTCTGTTAATCATACTCACACCGTATATCGCCTTGGCAGAGCGTAACTCAGGTTCGAGTGCCACCATGCGTGCCAAATCCGGCAATTGCTGTTCCATCGTCCGAATCATGCGAATAGCCAAATGCATACTGGAACGTGACGTCACTCCAAGTTCAAACAATTTCTGATTGTCAAAATGTAGTTCTATTACCGGATCTCCATTTTGAATGACATGGCCATCATTCATCTCCACCCGTGCTCCGTGATATACACGTGATCTGAAGTGTAGCATTGGGTCCTCTGGCGAAGCCGTCCGTAAATGATATACCCAGTGGAACAACTTCTCCCAGCCCAGCCATAAGGCAACAACGATTCGTTTCCATAGCTTCAATGGTGTCTGTAATTGCGTTTTGTTCTGAGATTCGCTCACTGTGATACCTCCCATCAATGTATCGACGCGTACGCTTTGCAGGCCTAGCCGTTCAGCTTCCTGTAATACGACTTCCAGCGCCTGAAGCATCTGCTCCGGCGCGTGTGCATCAGCACCAAGGGTCGTTCCTCGATCATGCAGTAGCATGACCTCTCCGCCTCTCAGTTCCTTCAGCATCCGTTCAGTCAATCTCTGGGCACCTACTCGGCTTCTCCAATCTTCAAACATGGAAGACCACAGTACAATCTTTCGTTCTTTCTTGCTGAAAAAATCAAACAAATTCATAATCCCCCACGGTGGACGATAATAACAAGTCTTCACTCCGGTTACTTTATGAATAATCTGACCTGTTCGCTGAATCTGATCTCGAACGGTACGTGGCCGCATGAGCCAGTTCGTCTTGTGAATATAATTATGAATGCCAATAAGATGACCTTCCTCATGTATGCGCTGTATGAGTTCAGGATGACTCGCTGCATGTTCTCCAACGACAAAAAATGTGGCTTTTGCTTGATGCTGACGAAGCAGATCGAGCAGTCTTGGCGTATAATGTGGATCTGGCCCATCGTCAAACGTTAATGCAAATTGTGTATCACTTCTTCCCCGTCGAAATACACGAAAACCAAAAAGCCTGCTGATCAAACTTGGAATAAAGGCGTAAAAAGATGAAAGATACAATAACCACAGTAAAATACTATGAAGTATCGTTGTCATGTTGCGAGCTCCCCACTTCTCCTGCTGAATTACGGTGCACTATGGCACTATCTAAAATAAACCGCCTTTAATTTTATCATAGTTCAGACTTTTCTTGAATCCTGTTTTCCCAAAAAGATAGCTATCGTGTACAATAAATACAATCTAATTATTGCCATCAAAGGAGCCATGTCCATGCTACCGCTTTACAAAAAATACGGGCGAACTGTCTTTGACATCGCATTGCTCGTATTAACCGTGTATGTGATCATGTACGGTTTCAGTCAATTATACCATGTGGCTGCACCGGTCTTTCTATCATTCATTGTGTATTGGATGATTGAACCGCTGGCCAAATTTTTACATCGCAAAGGATTGCCCAAGACACTTGGAGCCGCCATCTCCGTCTTGTTGTTTCTTGCATTAATTGTCGCTGCCTTTTTTGGGGTAGGCTTGATTATCATTTCACAAATTTCCAATCTTCAAGATAATTTCCCCGTATACATTGAAATGATACAACGTGAATTCACCAATCTGGTGTTATTCATTCAGGACAAGTCAGACGCTCTCCCTGATGGAGTTATGGAAAAAGCGAATGATTATTTTGCAACACTGACCGGGTTCCTGTCCAAATGGGTAACTAGCGGAGCGCAATTCGTCGTAGGTTTCCTCAGTTCATTCTCTTCGTTTATTACGAACTTCGGAATTGCGATTATTCTGGCATTTTTCCTCAGTATCGAGATTGAGTCCTGGCGCAAGTTCGCCCGTGCGAAAACGCCCAAAACATTAAAGTTAGCTATTGAATTCATGCGTAATCACGTGTTCAAAACAATCCGCTCGTATCTGAAGGCACAGATGATCATGATGCTCATTACATTTGTATTGATTTATGCAGGTTTGTTGATTTTGGGAACCTCTAACGCCTTTACCATTGCAGCAGTCTGTGCGGTTTTTGATCTGGTACCCTTGCTTGGCGTTCCTGTTGTATTTATTCCATGGATCGTCTACTTATTCATTATTGGCAATAGTAGCCTGGCGATTGGCCTGATTGTGATTCTGGCAGTGACGATGCTGACACGGCAATTGCTGGAACCAAAAATATCAGGTAACTCGATTGGTGTATCTTCGGCGTACTTGATGCTTTCGTTTATGCTGATCTCCCTTTCGATCTTTGGCCTGGCTGGTGTAGTGTTATCTCCAGTGCTTCTGATCCTTCTGAAAGAACTGTTACAACAAGGATACCTGCAAAAGTGGATTCACCTGCCAAAAGATGAATTTGAGTCTTCTCCATTAGTCATGGACCCACCCGTTAACAATTCTACCGAGTCTACTGTACAACGTCCCATTCCTGCGAAGGATCATGAGGACTCCGCCAAATAGTCCATCACCTTCCTGAAGAGAGCTGTCGCCTGATGATGGCTGTCTGGAGAGACATTTTGGACAAGAACAGCTACAGCATATTGGGGTTGTTCTACCGGTCCATAACCAATGAACCATTGATTGTTGCGCTTCTCTCCATGTTTCTGTACCTGAGCTGTACCTGACTTCCCTGCAACATGCCACCGCGCACGCTGCAGGGATTTTCCTGTTCCCTCACGAACTACCTTATTCATCCAGGATAACAGTTTATGCGCTGTTGCGGGAGCAATCTGTCCTGATGCTGAAGGTGAATCATGCAAGGGCATTTCCAGCATGGTGCCACCATCCGCATATCGGATGCGCTTAACGAGACGTGGGGCACTAACCTTTCCATCATGTAACAGTGTAACGATCAGATTGGCAGCTTGCAGCGGTGTGACCAAGACATCTCGCTGACCAATTGCTGTCTGTATTTTTGCACCTTCATCAGCAGAAGAAACAGCCTCTGTTCTCACACGCCCGTGATCCTCATGATCAAAGTGTCGTAACACAGGCATTCCTGCCATCTGCTTCCCTTCCCAGCCAATCGGACGCGCGAGTCCCAGACGATCAGCCGTGTTCTCCAGTTGTTCCATACTCAGCCTGCGCGCCGTTTCTGCGAATACGATGTTGCAAGACTCAGCGAATCCTTGCTCCAGATTCAAGTCTCCATGACCATGCTCCTTCCAGCAAGACAACCCATATCTTCCGTACTCACCACCACAATGGAATTCTTCTCCGTTAGAAACCGCATGATACTCCAAAGCAGCAGCCGCAGTGACAATTTTGAAAATGGAACCCGGTACGGCTCCCTGTACTGCACGATTCCCCCAGGCCGATTCTTTAGGGTCCACATGTTGTGGCTGATAGAAAGGACGGGAGATCATGGCGCGAACATCTGCGTTAGCGGCATCTAACACAACAATGGCCCCTTCTTGTAATCCAGATTCTTGCGTCAACTCCTCCAACCCACGCTGTAACTCAGCATCCACAGTGGTTTCCACACGTAAAGGATAATGGCTATTGGCTGGTGCAATGACGTGCGGCTGAATACCAGGGATAATCTCCCCACCACCCGAGACCATGCGTGATACAAGCGTAGGGCCAATTCCCCTTAACAGCGGTTCAAGTGTCCTTTCCAGTCCAGCTGCCCCTGATTTCATGGCAAATGGCTGTTTTATTTCATCCTGATGCCCTGTTAGAACTTTGGAGGACTCAGGATGTTCAGCCAGATAACCCATCCACTGCATTCCTGTATGCCCCTGAAGGTACCTTGTCATCATCGGATAGATGCCAGCTCCTTGCAGGTGCAAACTGCGTAGACGCTCCACCTGAGCAACGTTCAAATGAACAGGCTGATGTGTACCTGCTGTCCAGAAATGAGGTATACTTTCCTGATTCCATTCCTTCTTCAATTGATCCGGATCGGTATGTAATATAGCTGCCAACTGTACCATCTCGGAGCCTTCTAATGCCCCATCCTTGCGTAATGTCTGTAATGGACTTGCCTGTGGAAAAAGAACCAGTCCCCATTGCAGCTTACCGGTCAATGCCTCACCCTTGTAATCTGTAAATTGCCCCCGCCCCGGGTCAAGCATCACCCCGCGTTCACGCTGCAATACAGACATTTCACGTACCGTTCGGTGAAATCCAGGCATCGTCTGATTCACCTGAACGATCTGAACCCATCCCAATCGTAATATAAGCAATCCAAAGACAAGAGTTAGAAGAATACAAGTTATATAGATTCGCCGTTTCGCAAGGAGATGCATCCCAATCTCACCTTTTGTCGTTTTGACATATTATTGCTGATATGACTTGGAATTATCCGGTAAACAAAAAGAAAACCTGTCCCATGTGCGGGACAGGTTCTCCTCATTTCAACCTTGGCTTGTTACACCGTAAAGCGTGACAAGGTTTCTTTCAGTTCAGTGGACACATTCTCCAGTTTGCCAGACAGATTGACCAGCTGGTTACTGATATTTTGCTGTTCACTGCTCAAGGAAGCTACTTCTTGGGACGTTGCAGAAGATTCTTCAGCTACAGCGCTGACATTGCTCATGGCTTCAGACAACGTACCTTGAGATTTGTTCAAATCTCCAATAGAACCTGTCACCATGCCCAGACGTTCCACAAATGCACCCATCTGTTCCTGTACGGAAGCAAAGATGACGTTGGTATCTTTAACCGCATCCATCTGTTCCTTGAATAACGGATAAGCTGCCGACAAAGCATCAACGGTCTCATTCATTTCAGTCATGATTTTGTCTGTAATCTCTCCAACCATCTCAATGGATTGTCTGGATTGAGCCGCGAGCTGACGAACCTCATCAGCCACCACCATGAATCCGCGTCCGGCTGCACCGGCACGTGCTGCTTCAATGGTTGCATTCAGGGAAAGGATATTTGTCTGTTTCGTTATGTTTTGCAGCACTTCAAGCACTTTCAGAACAGAAGACGTACTCTCTTTCAGCGAATCAACCTTATTCACCAGTGCACCAATCATTTCTTCTGTCTTCTGGGTTTTGGTCATCAACTGATTCAGATGTTGTGTTCCTGTCTGACTGGACTTCTCTACATGACGAGCAGAATCACCCATCTGTTCATTAGCAGCGATTACACTCTGCATCTGACGAGAGATATTGTCAGTTAATTCATTGCCACGTTCCGCTTCGGTTGCCAAACTGCCTGCACCGCCTGCGATCTCTTCTGTAGCTACGGCAATCTCCGAAGCAGACACAGCCGTTTTCTTGGATGCACTGCTCAGCTCAGAGGCCGTATCCAATACTTCCTGCGCAGAACGATTGGTTTGTTCAACCAGCTTAGTGATCTGCTCCATCATCAGATTGAAGGCAGTCGAGAGCTGACCAATTTCATCCTGAGAGCTATATGGTGTACGAACTTTAAGATTACCTTTCGCACCTTCCTGCATCAGGTCTTTCAATTTGCCGAGTGGACGAGCGATCATACGCACCATCCAGATCCCGATCAATACTGCAATCCCCGCATCAATCAGCGCCATCCACAGGGTCAGAGTCAGAATGCCTTTTGCGTCCTGAACCAAAACAGAGGTAGGTATCATACCAACCAGTTTCCAATTGGATGTATCCATCGTACTGTATACAGCCAGCATTTCCGTAGATTTGCCATCTACCGTATACTCCGTATTCGTACTACCTGCTGGTTCGGTCAACTCTTTGACAAATGCGAGCTCTGTATCTTGTCCTGTACGATCCGAGATGGAGGATGCAACCACTTTATTATCTGGAGCAATTAGTTGAAGAATAGCTCCTGGCCCCAGATCAAGCGATTTCAATTGTTCCTCCAAAACTTCCAGTTTCAGTTCAATAACCAGAACATACGACTGAGTCGTCCCCTGCAAGTTTTTCATGGAACGTGCAATTTTAAACGTTGGCGTTGAGCCACCTTCTTTGACCTCTGTTGGAAGCCAGCGATAACCGCCCGCTTCAATTAACTCACTGTACCATGCTTCCTGGCGAATGCTGCCCATGGATGAACTGTTGCTGCCGGTACCCATAATGGACTTTGTATCGTCCGTAGGTACCAAATAAATCGCTTCCATAGATTTATTTGTAAATGCAACATTGGACAGTTGCTTGTTGATTGAACTTGAGTTCACGAATGTATCATACGCAGTCAAATTCGTATCTGACATTTTTTGTAGCAAGGACTGCATTTCCGGATCAAAGAAAATCTGTGTGGATGTATCGACAAACCTCTCCAAAATGATGTCCATTTTTTGCTTGGTCTGATCAATGGTCTCCTGATTGGCACGCGAGGCATTTTTCTCTATCGTACCTTTGGCCTTCGAATAGGATAATAGACCTAAACTTACTACAAAAATCATAATTCCCGCAAAAAAGATCAAGAACAGTTTAACCCCTACGGATTTAACCGGATTGGCCTTCTTAATCTGTTGGAAAGAGGAACCTCCAATGTTTTTCCAATCCCGGTTTTTAAATTGTTTCTTTACCCAATCAGTCTTGATCCAGCCCAGGTTGAGCTTGCTGCGGTCAATCTTAAACATTTTTTTGCCACTACCTGTTGTTTTGCTTTTGACTACTTTTTCTTTCTTCACTTTCTGAACCTTCTCAGGATTAACCTGCTCGGCTTTTGTCACTTGCTCCCCACTGTCTTCCTGCTTCTTTTGAACCAATCCCATTCACCTGCCAGTAATTTACTTGTTAGATTTTTCTTTCTCTCCCCTATAAATATGTAGTATTCGACAGCTTTCTTCGTTCCCCTTTCACTTCCCAGAAATATTTTACAACTTTATTCCTATTTTTCTATAAAAAAAAGACCCCCATCTGCCGATAAACGGAGGTCTAAATGTAAATTTCATAACACTATTTTGTTAAATCATAATACAATATTGACACATTGTAGGTATTTGAGCCTACTTCTTTTTTCTCATCATATCGAAGTACGAAACCGGTTGATCTACCTTCATTTTAATCAGTTGCAGCGGGTGACGAGCAGCATCTAGAACATTGCCTTCTTCATCCTGTATTTCACCGACGACCTGTTTGAAAAAGTGACCTCCCGGGCCGAAAAATTCAATTTCCTGTCCTGGTTTGAAGTGATTGCGCTGTTGAATGGTTGCCATTCCTGTTTCAGCATCATACCCCATGACCAATCCAGCGAAGTCAAAAGGTACAGCCTTTTCTTCCGGTTCATAGATATGATCTTCATGGTCTGGTGTATCATAGAAAAATCCGGTATTCAGCGGGCGATTCGCCGCTTTGTTCATTTCTTCAACCCATTCAGGTTTCAGAACATAATTTTCCGGGTCTGCCATATAGGCGTCAATGGCTTGACGGTATACGTTAACCACGGTTGCCACGTAGTGAATCGATTTCATACGTCCTTCGATCTTGAAACTGTCCACACCCACATCAATCAACTCGGGAATATGGCCAATCATGCACAGATCCTTAGATCCCATGGAGAATGAATTATCCTGTTCCTCGAACAGGGGAAGCTGGTTCTCACCCAGTTTGAATGGTGCAGGTGCCTTCATCTGCATGTCCTCTTCGCTGACCCACACCGTATCTTCTCTCGCATCCTCGAACAGATCATACTTCCAGCGACAAGATTGGCAACAGCCGCCCCGGTTGGAGTCCCGATCCGTAAAGTGATTGGAGAGCACACAACGTCCGGAATACGAGGAACACATCGCCCCGTGAATAAAGGCTTCAATTTCGATATCCACATTGGCCTTGATCTCTTCAATCTCTTCAAAGCTGGTCTCACGTCCGAGAACAACACGTGGAAGTCCTTCATCTTTCCAGAACTTCACGGCTTGCCAGTTGAGTGTGGATTGTTGAGTACTTAGATGTACCTCAAGGCCTGGCACAGCACGAAGGGCTACTTCAATAATAGCTGGATCAGCTACGATGATCGCAGAGATTCCCGCATTATAGAGGTTTTGCAGGTACGTTTCGATACCCTCAACATCCTCATTATGTGCATAGATGTTTGTCGCTACGAACACCTTGGCTCCATACTTTTTGGCAAACTCCACACCTTCACGCATCTCTTCAAAGCTGAAGTTATCCGCGTTGGAACGCAGTCCATAGGCCTGTCCACCAATATATACGGCATCTGCACCGTAATGGATCGCAAATTTCAGTTTTTCCAGATTACCCGCCGGAGCTAGCAGCTCCGGTTTGTCCAGACGGTTACGTTTCCCCGAAAACTTCCGCTGTACCGCCACTGTTTCCATTCTGTTCACCTCGTCTATTAATACACTTGTTCTTTATAGAAAAATCCAAACGACAATTCACGTTCAGGGTCCTGTAACTTCCGCACCTCAGCGAGCCACTCTTCAGAGAACGCATATGCATCAGCATCGGCTACATAACTGTCAATCGCTGTCCGATATGCACGTACAACAGCTTCATTGTAGGTGAGTGATTTTAACATACCTTCAATTTTGAAACTGTGCACACCCGCCTCCATCAACAGATGAAGATCTTCGAGGATACATATATCCTCTGAGCTCATAATGTGTGTACCGTTAATATCCTCATAGATCGGGAATTTCTCATCCCGGCGTTCAGCCTCGATCAGGAACAATCCCCGTTCTTTGCCCAGATGTCCCTCAACCGGCCGTCCTTGATGAGCCATATAACTTTGCACCAGACTGCGCTTGGAATGATAAATATTCGTCATGCCATGCACCTGAACCTGAGCCTCGACCTTCAGAAAAGGAACCATTTCCGTCAACTCGTCCATATTCAACTCTCGGGCAAGTACAACGCGACTCGCTCCCTTGGTTCCCCAATAGTTGGCCGTCGCATAGTTCGTTGAAGTCATCTCCGCATTCCAGTGCAGCTTTACATGTGGTGCGTATTCCTTCATGGTAGCCAACACGGATGGATCATTAAACTCCACACCATCAATACCGATTCTGCCAAGTGCTTGAACATATTCAGGCAATTCTTTCAACAGTTCGTTGGACATCAGATTAGTCATGGATACATACACACGCGCCTGATGTTTGGCTGCAATGGCAACCACCTCTGCTGTCTCTTCCACGCTAAAGCTGCCTGGAAGACGCATGCCGAATCGATCATCTCCAATGACCAGAGCATCTGCTCCAGCCTGGAGTAGCACTTCTGCCTCTTTCACATTCGCTGCTGTAACGAGCAGTTCATGTTTCTTACTCATATAATCCCCTCCGCTTATTGCGCAGCCTTACTTTTGGCTATATTTTGCTGGTGTTCCTTATACGTTTTGGCAAATAGATGTCCGGATGACCCGTCCTTTTTTGTCACATAGAACAGATACTCCGAAGCTTCCGGAGTTAGCGCTGCTTCAATGGACGGAAGACTTGGACTGGCAATTGGACCTGGTGGCAAGCCTTTATTCAGATACGTATTATACGGACTTTTCACCTTAAGATCTTTGTAAAACAATCGTTCCTTTGGCCTATCGAGCAGATATTGCACGGTAGCATCAATCTCCAGCTTCATATCCTGATTGATCCGATTGTAGATTACACCTGCAACCAGTGCACGTTCCTCGTCCACTACAACTTCTTTCTCCACGAGTGACGCAATCGTCAGCAGTTCATGCAGGGAAAGGTTCTTTTCCTGGAGCTTGGCTTCCAAATCAGGAATAGAATTAATCTTGGTCTGGAATTCTTCCAGCATCCGTTGCATCACATCATGCGTGGAACTTCCCTTTTTCAGCTCATACGTCTCCGGGAATAGATACCCTTCCAATACGTAGCGAAGTTCTTCATCCACCGGAATATCTTTGATGATATCTACATCAAAGGCCGAAGGATCATTGGCCAGCTTGATGAATTCATCCCGATCTACGACATGCTCATAAGAAAGCTTACCCGCCATTTGTAAAACGTTATAACCCTCCGGAATCGTAAATTTCACCATTTCTTCCGGTACAACTTCACCACTACTCAGCTTGCTAACAATCTCATCATATGTCACGCCAGGATTCATTGAATATGTACCCGCCATGAAATTAGAACCTAGTTTCTTCCACTTTAAATACCCTTTAAAGGTTAACCCGCTTCGAATGAGGCCTTCTTCTTGAAGCTGATCCGCGATTTTCGAAGTTCCCGATCCGCTCTTAATCTCGAATACGATCGGTTCTGTAGAAGCTTCCACAGGACGCATCATACTCCATACGTAACCGCCTGCGCCTCCGGCAAGAACTACAATGATAAGCAGTATGACTACAATTGCTTTCCCTTTCAAAAAAGAAACAACTCCTTTACACAACCAAAAAGAGCGGACTTCTCCGCCCTCCCGGTTTCTTCAATTTGAAGCTGATTTAATCTTCGTCAATGGGGAGTGTACACTCATCATAAAGTTCCGAGATGTTCTCCCACTCATCATCATCGTCGATCGTAACTAACTCTGGCATGATCTGGTCTTCACTTCCAGGTGATACCCGCAGAAGTTCAACCTCGTCATAAGGTCGCAACGAACTGCGGAGCACCGCGTACTGTTGACCGTTCACTTCGAACTCAGCCAACAAGTCATACGGTTGTGATTTACCGTTCTCTTCCTCGAGCTCAACATGAGCACCGAATGCCAGACGCAGTGAATCTGTCCATTTCAGGTCTTTGCGGCTATATTCCGTCATTTAGTTCGCTTCCTCTTCATCTTCAGCAAGAAATGTATTAAACGTCTCCTCAACGATATCCCATTCGGCATCATCTTGGATGACGAAAAGTTTAATATCGTCGCCCTCTTCTTCATAACGGAATGCATATACATCCGTTTCGCCATCTTCAGGTTCAACCGGAGCAACCATCATGTACTTGGCCTCCGAACCATCTACTTCAAACTTCATGATGACTTCGAATTCCTCTTCATTACCCTCGTCATCCGCAATGTAAATAATTTCCGCTTCTTCTTCCATACCCAGTTGATCTTCAGCCATTGTTGATCCCCCTCACCTTCTACTATTGGCATCCAAATAATTTTGCAAAATCAAGCTTGCGGCCATTTTGTCCACAACCTGTTTGCGTTTTTTCCGACTGACATCCGCTTCAATCAGCGTACGTTCTGCTGCCATGGTTGTCAGCCGTTCATCCCAAAGGTGAACAGGTAAATTCAGTTCATCCCGCAGGCGATCGGCAAAAGCAATGCATATCTCACCGCGCGGTCCTACGGTGCCGTTCATGTTTTTGGGAAGTCCGACTACGATCTCACTAATCTCATGCTCACGCACAAGTTCGGCAATCCGAGCGAACTCGCCTTCATCACGGCGGCGTTCTAGCACTTCCAATCCCTGGGCAGTCCAACCGAAGGCGTCACTCGCGGCAACTCCGATTCTTCGGTCCCCATAGTCCAAACCTAATATTTTCATCCATGCTCTCCCATCCTGGGGCCTGCTCAGGTCGATTACAAATAATCGCCTTCTCAAGCTTCAGGCTGTCTTCTGTCGGTTCATTTCCCGCTGCCTGCAAGGCTGCAACACAGCGGAAGCGGCGTACATTACCGGTGATTGGCCAGATAGGAACGTACAAGCTCTTCAATCAGCTCATCGCGCTCCTTTTTACGGACCAGACTACGTGCGTTGTTGTGACGAGGAATGTATGCCGGGTCTCCAGAAATCAGATACCCAACAATCTGGTTGATTGGATTATACTCCTTATCGACCAATGCATCATATACCGTGAGAAGAATCTCTTTGGATGATGCTTCCTGTTCGTCACCTTTCACATTAAATTTAACCGTCTTATCCATGGAGTCCATTGATGACACCTCGCTCCTGCATGAACATGGGGACCATGTCCTGCCGAATTGATTTCTGTTTATATAATAACATATTCTGACTGCCACAAGTAAACAAAGGATAAGGCAATTGTGTTTTTTGCTTGTCCTTTACTGGCTTCAGCATATTGCATCATTCGATTCCACACGCTCTCGGGTACAAAAAATAAACGAACAGAACCATTTCGATTTATTTTTTGACGATTGAAAGCCGCTCAATGGATTTATGCATTATGCCCGCTAACCAGCGAAACCGCCAGTTTCAGCGCTTCATCCAGCTTGGTCGCATCCTTACCTCCGGCTTGCGCCATATCTGGACGTCCACCGCCACCGCCGCCGCATACTGCTGCGACTTCTTTGACGATTTTGCCTGCGTGTAATCCTTGTTTTACTTGTTCAGCAGGTACTGCTACAACAAAATTCACTTTGCCGTCCGCTGGAGCACCCAATACGAGTACCGCGTTAGGCAATTTTACTTTCAACTCATCTGCCACTGTACGCAGCGCATCCATGTTCGGAGCATCTACGCGTGCTGCCAGCAATTGTGTATTTCCTGCTTGTACCACTTGATCGGTCAATTGACCCGCTTCCATAGCACTCAGCTTGCTTTGCAGGGATTCAGTCTCTCTGGCTGCTTCTTTCAGTTGTTGGTTCAGACCTTCAATCCGTTTAGGTACATCAGCCACATTTGCTTTGAGCAGTGCTGCTGATTGTTTAAGCAGTTCCAACTGGCTTTCCACATACAGATATGCGCCGCGGCCAGTTACAGCTTCGATCCGGCGTACGCCGGAGCCAATTCCACTCTCGCTCACCAGTTTGAAGATTCCAATCTCTGAAGTATTATTTACGTGACAGCCGCCACAAAGTTCCAAACTGTAGTCTCCTACTTGAACAACACGTACAATATCTCCATATTTTTCGCCAAACAGGGCCATTGCACCCATTTCTTTAGCTTCATCAATAGCTTTCAGCTCGATGTTCACGTTCAGACGATTCCAGATCTGTTCATTCACCTGACGTTCAATCTCTGTCAACTCTTCCGGCGTAATACTACCGAAGTGAGAGAAGTCAAACCGCAGACGTTGTGGCTCTACGAGCGATCCTGCCTGGTTTACGTGTGTTCCGAGCACATCTTTGAGTGCCTTGTGCAGCAAGTGGGTAGCCGTATGGTTTTTGATAATGTCGCCACGTTTTGCTGAATCCACTTCGGCGTTGATCACATCACCTACACGAAGTTCACCAGACTCCACAGTCACCAGATGTACATGTTGTCCAAGTGGAGCTTTGAACAAACCTTGTACTTTCGCTGTTACACCAGCACCTCGCAGCAAGCCCTGATCACTCACTTGACCGCCACTTTCCGCGTAGAACGGAGTCTTGTCCAGAACAACCTGACACGTCTGTCCTTCGCCTACAGATTCAACAAGGGCGTCACCAGCTACGATGGCTACCACTTTTGCTTCCGTCAACAGGTCAGTATAACCAACAAACTCGCTTTTAACCTCCAGATCAGCAAGTGGTCCGCCTTGAACTTTCATGCTCTCGTTCTCTTGACGCCCAGCACGTCCAAGCTCACGTTGTTTCTGCATGGAAGCATCAAATCCTTCACGGTCCACAGTCAGACCATGCTCTGCTGCATAATCTTCTGTCAGGTCAAACGGGAAACCGTACGTATCATACAGCTTGAAAGCTTCAGGTCCGCTAATAACGGTGCGTCCTTCGGATTTGGCTGTGCCGCTGATATCAGCCAGAATAGCCAGACCATCTGTTAGTGTTTCGTGGAAACGTTCTTCCTCGGTTTTGATTACTTTGGCGATGAACTCCTGTTTGTCTACTACCTCAGGGTAGTACATGCCCATCACTTCACCAACGGTTGTTGTCAATTCATACAGGAATGGACGGTCAAGTCCAAGCACTTTTCCATAACGAACTGCACGGCGAAGCAAGCGACGGATGACATATCCACGTCCTTCATTACTTGGCAGAACGCCATCACCTACTGCAAAAGCAACCGTACGGATATGATCGGCAATGACTTTCAATGCAACATCAATCTCTACGCTGTCGTTATATTTCACACCCGCAAGAGCGGCTGTTCTTTGAATCATCGGTTGGAACAGGTCTGTGTCGAAGTTGGAATCCACATTTTGCAGAATGGAAGCAAAACGCTCCAAACCTGCACCTGTATCAATGTTTTTGTTAGGAAGCGGTGTGTAGCTACCGTCCTTGTTATGGTTGAACTGGGAGAATACCAGATTCCATACTTCCAGGTAACGTTCGTTTTCCCCACCTGGATACATTTCAGGATCACTCATGTCGTTTCCGTAAGCTTCGCCGCGGTCATAGAAGATCTCGGTACAAGGTCCACATGGGCCTTCGCCGATATCCCAGAAGTTTTCATCCAATTTAATGATACGCTCAGCAGGCAGTCCTACTTTTTCATTCCACAGTTTGAAAGCTTCTTCATCTTCCGGATATACCGTTACGGAAAGACGTTCCGGATCGAATCCGATCCACTCTTTGCTGGTCAAGAATTCCCAAGCCCATGTTACGGTCTCTTCCTTGAAGTAATCTCCAATAGAGAAGTTGCCGAGCATTTCGAAGAACGTATGGTGACGACGCGTTTTACCAACATTCTCGATATCATTGGTACGGATACATTTTTGGGAGTTCGCAAGACGCGGGTTCTCCGGCTTCTCACGTCCGTCAAAATATGGTTTGAGCGGTGCCATACCTGCATTGATCCACAAAAGAGAAGGATCGTTGTGAGGCACGAGCGATGCGCTCGGCTCGATTTTGTGACCTTTACTTGCAAAAAACTCTATCCATTTGGACCGGATTTCACTGGCTTTCATACTGGATGCCCCCATTAATTATAATAGTCCGTTGCGTATTCGCTCCGGTTGGTCAACATTGTTTTTGTAAAAATAAACACAAAAAACGCCCCTGAATAATCAGGGACGATGTTATCGCGGTACCACCCTGGTTATTGCTGTTCATCCCTTGCTGCCCGGACAAACAAACAATCTCCTCGTTCATGCGAAATAACGGTCGCTCCCGGCAGGGTTGTCCTGCACTCCGAAATTAGCTTTCCGCCGCTTCATCTTTCAAGACTCTTCCAGCCATCAGTTCAGGCTCACCCTGATCCGAAGAAGTCTATTCTCTGAGGAAAGGAACCCTCGGCGTACTTTATTTCATCATCGATTTCATGTTCTCAACATACACACTCATTATATCGATAGCACAAGCGGGTGTCAACGCGACCTCGTTGATGTTTTACCCCTGATAATTAGTCGGTCCTTCGTTTGATGTAATAGGCGAAAAAGTGTTGCACAATCACCTTCAGCACGGCAAAAACGGGTACTGCCAGAATTAAACCTACAATGCCTGCCAATTCACCTCCGACGAGCAGTGCAAATATAATCGACAGAGGATGCAGATGCAACGTACGTCCCACCACCTGAGGAGAAATAACATTACTCTCCAACACTTGGCACAGTGTGTTCACAATGACAACAAGTAGTACCATTTTAAACGATACGGTTGATGCCATGACCACAGCAGGAGCAGCTCCAAGGAAAGGCCCCAAGTAGGGCACAATGTTAAACACAGCTACAATGCTTGCAAGTAGCAGGGCATACGGCATATCAATGACGATATAACCAATGTAGGCAAAGATACCAACAATGACACAGACAATAAACTGTCCCCGAATGTAGTTCCCCAGTGCAGTATCGATCTCTTTCATCACCGAGACAATCGCTTTCCGACGTGAACGCGGAAGATACGCCACAATGGTGCGCTCAAATACCTCAAAGTCTTTTAACATATAAAAGATCAGAAATGGAACGATAAACACATTGAATAACACATTAATGGTCGCCCCGATATTGTCCATAAGCACAGTAATTCCCTGAGTTAGTCGATCCTCCATCTGAAAAAACCAACTGTTCATGCCTGTTCGCACACTTGGCGGCATTAATTTGTGATCCATATTGTTCATCAGGCTCTGGGCACGCATGGACAGTTCCGGCATATGCTCGTTGAGTTCCCCTAGCTGTTCAATCAATACCGGAATGACATTCATCAGAATGACACCGAGGCAGGTCAGGAAAAAGGCATATATGAGTAGTACCGCAATCGTACGCGGCACCTTGCGCCCTCCCAGCATGCTGACAATCGGATTAAGTACATAGGATATGATAAGGGCTACGATAAAGGGTGCCAGCACTGTTTTCAGGAACGCATATATGTGAAGCAGTAAAGGCCGCAGCAGCCAGATAAAATATAAAATGATCAATCCGAGCAGCAGCCAGATCGCGTAACGGAACAGCTTGTTTTTGGTTAATTGCTCCACTTGCATCTCTCCTTTTGGACTGGCTCTGAGAGTCAGTATATGTAGGAAAGGTAATATTTATTAACACAGCGCAAAAGTGGAAAGGAGTAATCCGAACATTTTTTCTTAAACCCAAAAAAAACGCCTCCTTCATCAGAGAAGGAAGCGCATTTTGCAGTACGGGTTAGCATATAATCAACCATACACCAGCCGAACCACTATGTAACCGCATCTATATACATCTGCCAACAATTAGCGACAGCCTCCCATGACAGACATTGTCATGAAACCGCATATAGAGGAAGTTATTCTGCTTATTAAGAAGAAGCGTGAAGATGAGGGAAGTCTTGTGGCAGCTCGTCCCCGAAAAACAGATCATCCAGGGAACTCAGCGTACCGTCTTCTTCCACCTGATATACAGACATTTTCTCACCGTTCACCGTTAATTCGATAAAGCATCCCCAGCAATAAAACTGGTGGGAACCAATTTTCCCGATATCTTTGGAACTACAGTTTGGACATTTCATATTCATTCACCTATCCATTAACAGAATGAATGGCATTTTCCAAGCGTTGTTCACTCAGAGACGGCACCATAATGGCACTTTCCCCGATGGACATATCGCTTGTACATGGCAGCCATTTGCGGCCCTCGATCAGATCGGACACAAAACCGTCCGTAATTTCAATCCCTATTATTGTATTTCCCAACTCTTGGTCAAAATAAACATCGGAGACACGCCCAAGCAGCAAACCTTCTTCGGTGAGCACGGACATCTCCTTCAATTTAGACCGACCGAGGAGGTACGTGTATTTTATGTCGTCGGCTCCCGTCTTGCGGACAGCCTGTTGATTACGGATCATGACGGCATCTTCGCCGTAGGCAACGATATCTTGCCACTGCACGATTTTGACATGATTGGTAAACAGACCTTTGTTCTCAAGCTCAATGCCTTCGATCTCCCAATCATCATTCACAATGAAATCCTGGATTTTACCGACCTGCTTCCCGTCCTCAACATCAAAAACGGCAAGTCCGATCATTTCCTGAAGCTTCATCGCTGGGTCCCCCTCATCTTCTTATCATTAAATAGGCGCGGCGCTATTGCTAGGTATGCCCAAAGTTGATGAGTGGCAATCAGACGCCGATCATCAAAACCGCTTCTATCCAACCGATGAAATGGAACTTCTTCCCTCCTTCTGTTCCATGTGTAAAGTTCCCCTTAGGGTCTATTACGCAGTCGTCCAAGAATGGTTCCAATTTTTTCGGCGGTTATCATGATTTCTTCCGTAGTATTACCCAATCCCCAGCTAAATCGAATCGCAGAGTGTAAAAATGTTTCAGGCAATTTCATCGCTTTGAGCACATGAGAGACTTCAAGTGAACCGGAAGTGCAGGCAGAACCGCTTGCAACAGCAATTCCTTCCATATCCAGATTCATTAACATCGTCTCTGTGGACACTTCCGGAAAGCTGATATTCAGGATGTTTGGCAGCGTATGCTCCAGGTGTCCATTCACGTGAAAGTGCTCCGTCCCCACATGAATTTCAAGCTGTTCTAACAAAAGTTTACGCAATTCCAAATCATGCTGACGATGCGCCTCCGTCTGTGCTGATGCAATCTTGAGAGCCTCTGCAAATCCGGTAATACCTGCGATATTTTCCGTACCAGCGCGACGCTGACGCTCTTGCAACCCACCGTGAGCTCTTGCTTCCAGCACAATTCCTCGCCGTACATAGAGTGCACCCACGCCCTGAGGTCCGTTGATTTTATGCGCAGAGAAGCTGATCAGATCCACAGGCAGTTCCTTACAGGAAATATTCTGGCTACCCAGAGCCTGAACTGCATCGGTATGGAAAAGGATATTATGCTGACGGGCAAGCTCACCCACCTCACGGATCGGCTGAATCGTGCCTACTTCATTGTTGGCATACATCATGGTAATCAGCACCGTATCCGGCCGAATGGCCTCTTGCAACTCATCCAGATTTATTCGTCCATGACGATCCACAGATAGATAGGTTACTTCATAACCTTGCCGCTCCAATTCCTGACACGTATGCAAGACAGCATGGTGCTCAATTGCGGTCGTAATGACGTGTTTCCCCTTATCCTGCCTGGATGCCACTGCTCCAAAGATTGCCAGATTGTCGCTCTCCGTGCCACCTCCGGTGAATACCAATTCGTCCGGGAAACAGCCCAAAGACGCCGCAATGACATCCCTTGCTCCGCTGACAGTCCGTTTGGCCTCACGCCCAAAGGCATGGATACTTGATGCATTGCCAAATTGTCCTGTCATGACGTTCATCATCGCTTCTGCGACTTGTGGATGCATAGGTGTCGATGCGGCGTGATCCAAATAAATTCGTTTCATTTATCTTCACCCCGTTATATGTTAAATTTCTATCTCATGGCAAACTATTAAAATTGGAAATTGAAACGGATACTCTATTGTCACATCTTCGTGTATAATGTTATATATCCATTTCAAAAAGGAGAGAGAGACATGAGTGATCCCATTCTCGGGCAGATTCTGAATCAGCTTCAACAAATGGACAAACGATTCGACAGTATTGATGGACATCTTGGAAAAATAAACCACCGACTCGATGTTATGGAAGAGAGGCTCGGTGCCGTAGAGAACAGACTAGACACTGTCGATGACAGACTGAATACCATGGATGGCAGATTGGACACCATAGAGGAACAAACTAAAAACATTCCGCTTCTTCAACAAGCTGTTCTGGAAACACTAACCGTTACGAAACGTCTTGACGCTTCCCACTCCGCCTCTGAACGCAAAGTAACTACCGAATTGAATACCCATCAGCACAGCATTGATATTTTGAATCGCCGTCAGTTACGCATGGAAGCTGATATAGAAACCTTAAAAGGTCGCTGATTTACAAGTGATCCAGTTAAGTTCACACTTGACCATCTTGTAAATCCCACGGCTGAATACATAGCCCTACTCAATTAAAATAATCCGTAGAAATTGAAGAACAATACAAAGTACCCATTGGCATGTCTAAAGCCCCCAAGTTGGGGGCTTTATTGTGTCTTCTGTGATGCGAATTAGTGACCTTAAATGTAGAACATGTAGCTGTCTTTTTTGTCCTGATCCTGGAAGGTAATCAGGTCTTTCAGTGTTGTGGAATCCAATACTTCCGCAATCCCGTCACGAATACGCAACCACAGATCACGTTTCGCCGGATCATCTTCCTCCGTGAAGTCTACTGGAGAGATTGGCCCTTCCAGTACACGGATTACATCGCCTGCAGTCACGGTTGCAGGATCACCCGCAAGGATATAACCGCCGTAAGCACCTCTAATGCTTTTCACCAGTCCTGCATTACGCAGTGGAGCAATCAGTTGCTCCAAGTAATGCTCCGAGAGCTGGTTGCGCTCAGCAATGCTTTTAAGTGATGTAGGGCCTTCGCCTATTCTGGCAGCAAGCTCCATCATGATTGTGAGGCCGTAACGGCCTTTTGTCGATATTTTCAAAGGAGTCACCTCTTTCAATTTTCAGAAACGATTGGAAACTTTATATTTAATCCTATGGTCCATGACCGTCTGTTTCACGATCTGTCCACAGCGGAGATGCATTGAGATTAGCATAAACCTTCTAATCCTCCGTATTCCGATCATAACCCTCAGCTAATGTTAACATATCTGCATGCTTTATGGAAAAGAAAGATTGACGATATTCCAAAATGTGCGTCTGTGGTGGACACTATCCAAAATTGGCCGGGTGTATCGTATCTTGAGTCCGGTTATGCTAGAATAAGAAACGAAACACATTTATATATAGAAATGGTGATAACGATGTCCAAAACAATTGAAAATACACGGGTCGTCGTTGGCATGTCCGGAGGTGTCGATTCTTCCGTTACCGCACTGCTGCTGAAAGAGCAAGGGTACGATGTCATCGGCATTTTCATGAAAAACTGGGATGACACCGACGAGTTCGGCCACTGTACCGCTGAAGAAGATTCAGAGGATGTACGCCGCGTATGTGAACAGATCGGCATTCCTTACTACACTGTCAACTTCGAGAAAGAATATTTTGATAAAGTATTTACCTATTTCCTTGATGAATATAAGTCGGGCCGCACGCCAAATCCGGATGTCATGTGTAATCGTGAGATCAAATTTGGTGAATTCCTGAACAAAGCTCTGGATCTCGGCGCAGATTATGTAGCCACAGGACACTATGCTCGTCTGATTGAAGAAGATGGCACACTCAAGTTGCTTCGTGGTGTGGACAACAATAAGGATCAAACGTATTTCCTTAACGCACTCAATCAGAACCAGCTGTCCAAAGCCATGTTCCCGATTGGTCATCTGCCCAAACCGGAAGTACGCAAAATCGCAGAAGCGGCTGGTTTGTATACTGCCAAGAAAAAAGACAGCACAGGTGTCTGCTTCATCGGTGAGCGTAATTTCAAAGAGTTCCTGAGTAACTATCTGCCTGCCAAAGGCGGAGACATGGTTGATATCGCAACCGGTGAAGTCAAAGGTCGTCATGACGGTCTGATGTACTACACACTTGGACAGCGCCAAGGTCTTGGCATTGGTGGTTCCGGCAATGGTGAACCCTGGTTCGTTGCAGACAAGAACCTGGAGAAGAATCAACTGCTTGTTGTTCAGGGCGATGCCCATGCAAGCCTGTACTCCACTGGTCTTACCGCAACGGGTGTGAACTGGATTGCTGGTGCAGAGCACATGCCTAATGTGCCATACCATTGTACTGCCAAGTTCCGCTATCGTCAGCCGGATCAAGGTGTTACATTGACCTGGCAGGAAGATGGAAGTCTGGATGTACAATTTGAGCAGCAGCAAAAAGCCATTACACCAGGACAAGCCGTTGTTTTCTACGACGGAGAGGTCTGCCTGGGTGGGGGTACGATCGATCAGGTGCAAAAAGTACCTGTACCCGCAATGCAATAATAGAGCTTGTCCATTAAAATGTGGATTATACACAATACCGTGTATCCCTATAAAAAAAGCCGTCTTTCATGTATACCATGAAGGATGGCTTTTTTCCTGCTTATTTTTGCAAAAAAATAAAAAATAGTTCGTTATGCAGTCAACCAGACTCCTGCCCAGGCGGCCAACACCCCAACTAGAACCGAACTGACAACGTAGAGCGCCGCGCTTGCGTATCGTTGTCGACCCATAAGTCCTAACGTCTCATAACCAAAGGTAGAGAACGTGGTGTACGCACCGCAAAATCCGGTTCCCCACATCACCCAGATTCCATCTGAGATCATTGCAGATACATGCCACCCATATAACACCCCAAGCAAAAATGAACCACTGACGTTGATGATCCATGTTCCCCACGGAAAAGCCGGTCCCAGCAAGCCAGAGACCCATTTTCCCAGACTGTAACGCAGTACTGCACCCAACACACCTGCAAAACCAATCCACAGGATCATGAGGCATCACCCTCTTGTCTTTGTGCTCCCAACATACGCTTTCCAAGGCTCATTCCCAGCGCACAGAGCAACAATCCTGCCAACAGACTCACGATCATATAAATAGCGGCACTGATCCATTCGCCCCCTTCGGATAAACGAACAATATCAAGCGTAAACGTGGAGAATGTCGTAAATGCGCCAGTAAAACCTGTACCAATCGCCAGTCGAAGTTGTGGTGTTATTTTGCCTGGAACAGCTATGGTAAAGAACCAACCAAAAAAAAGGCTGCCAATCGCATTGATTAACAGCACTGCCCATGGGAACCCCCCATGGACAGTTGGTATCCCTAACTGTATGGCATATCGGGTCAATGTACCGAGAAATCCACCCGCCCCTATATACAAAAGCTCTTTCATGTCTTGTGCATCTCCCGAGTGATCTGACTGATCTTATAGATCTCTGCGCCGCTGTTGGTTCAGCCTGATCTTCGATTCGTTACCCTGCTCCGTTGCCTCATAGAATACTCTCCGTGAGAGCTGCTTTGGCAAATATTCTTGTTTCACGTAATGCCCCGGATAGTTGTGTGGATATTGATAACCCTCATGTCCAAGCTTCACGGCACCCGAGTAATGCGTATCTCGCAAGTGAAGCGGAACTTCTGCCGATTTCACCTCATCAATCGCGTTCATGGCTTTGGAAATGGCGGTGTACACCGCATTTGATTTTGGACTTTCGACCGCGAACAGAATCGCTTGTGCAATGTTCAGCTTGGCTTCGGGCCAGCCGTTATTTCGGTACGCATCAAGTGCTCCAATCGCCTGAGTCATGGCTTGCGGGTTCGCAAGTCCAATATCTTCACTGCTCGCTGCAATCAGACGCCGAATGAAGGTCATCGGGTCCATGCCGAGCTTCTCCACCGCGTATAGAAACCAAAACAACGCCGCATCACTGGAACCCCGAATACTCTTGTGAAATGCAGACAACACATCATACTGTGTGGATTCATCTGCCTTCACAATGGGGCGCCGAATAGACTCTTCAGCTACACCAAGCGTGATATGAATGGACCCATCCTTCTCCGGTGGCGTGGTCAACGCAGCCAGTTCAAGCGCGTTAAGCGCACGCCGAATATCCCCGTTGGCCATCGTGGCAATATGCTCTAGCGCCTCATCGTCCGCCTGTAGTTCCATGAACCCCAGACCTTTGTCCGCATCACTCAATGCTCTGCGCATTGCAATTAGGGAATGATCCTTATTTAGCGATTCTAGCTGGAACAGAGTGGAACGGCTCATCAAGGCTCCATTGACATAATGAAAGGGATTCTCTGTTGTTGCGCCGATAAAAATAATCGTACCCTTCTCTACCGCTGGCAATAGCGCATCCTGACGTGAACTGTTAAACCGATGTACCTCGTCGAGGAACAAAATGGTTTTTGTTCCATACAGCTGTTTGTTCGTTTGGGCCTGTTCGATAACTTCACGCACATCCTTGACGGAAGCTTCCACTGCATTCAGACGTACGAACTGTCCTTGCGTTTGCTGGGAAATAATATGTGCCAAGGTTGTCTTGCCACATCCCGGAGGGCCGTATAACAAGATGGACGAAATCTGATCAGCCTCGATGGCGCGCCGGAGTAATTTCCCTGGTCCAATAATATGTTCCTGTCCAATATATTCATCCAAATGCTCTGGCCGCAAGCGGTCCGCGAGCAGTCTAGCTTGTGGTTTTGAGTCCTGTTGAAACGAAAATAAATCCATTGCTCATCACTTCCTTAACGGATTGCCTTGCCTTGATTACAATTATACTTCTGATGGTTCTCCACTCTCTATCATATCATACTCTCGCGGTAACATAGCCATAAATGCATGAAGCGCACTGCTGACAAAGGTATCCTTGCGAGTAATAAAATGAGTCATCATGCGATTCATACCTACGGGGAGTGTATGCGTGCGCAATAATCCATTTTTGATCTGATGCCTAATCACAATCTCTGGTAATAAGGAAATTCCCATACCGGACGTAACTCCACTAATAATCGCTTCAAGGGTTCCGAATTCCATAATTACTGGACGGGTAACACCACCCACCTCTAACCATTCCTCCAAAACCTGACGATAGGAACACCCCATGCTGTAGACAAGAATAGGTTTACTCTTAAGATCTTCATCCGTAGGACCCATACCAGAATAGACAACAAATAGTTCCTCATCAAATACGGGAATAGAAACGATATCAGGATGATCACAGGGACAGCCTATAAATGCTCCCTCCAATTCATACCCAATAACCTGATCCATAAGCATCTGCGAATTGCCAGTAACCAGTGACAAGGAGACATCTGGATACTGTTTGTAATATCTGACGAAAAGTTCAGGTAGCCGCACGGCCGCTGAGGTTTGTGTAGAACCTATTCGCATTGGACCCGATGGTGTGCTCGTCGCCCGAAGCGCCTTGGAAGCATCATTCAGCAAGCCAATAATTTTATCTGCATAGGTCAGCAACATTTCTCCGGCTGGAGATAACGTCATACCTCGGTTATGACGAATGAACAACGTTGTACCTACTTCTGCTTCCAGATGCCGGATTCGTGCCGTTACGTTGGATTGAACATACCCCAGTTTAGTAGCAGCTTTGGTCAGATTCCCTTCCTGTGCAACACACTGAAATATTCTAAGATCCCCGCTCTCCATGGTCCCTCCACTCTGACATCATTCAAAATGATATCCGCTTCATTACCAATCATTATACTTCATGTGTAAACCGGACTACAATTCATGTAGATCCCAAACCAGTCATCTGACTGGATGATGATAAGGAGTGTTCAGCATGACATACTGGAAAAATAGAGTTGCTCTGATCACAGGTGGTGGAACAGGTATAGGACGTGCTGTAAGTGAGATGCTCGCTGAACGCGGAGCCTTGGTCGCTGTCAACTATTCCCGCTCACAAGATGCAGCAAGAGAGACTGTTCAACACATTTTGGATACGGGAGGCCATGCATTCGCCGTTCAAGCTAATGTTGCCAATGATCTTGATGTCCGGCGGATGGTCACTACAATAACTGAAACCTACGGCCCGATCACTGCACTTGTAAATAACGCCGGAATCACGCGTCATATCCCCATGCACGATCTGGAGTCTGTTACAGATGACGTCTGGAATGAGCTACTTGATGTGAATGTGAAAGGCATGTTTCATTGCGCTCGTGCAGTGACGGAAGGCATGAGACAGGCTGGCGGTGGTTCTATCGTGAATTTGGGCAGCATCGCAGGCAGTACGGGCTCGGGCTCCTGCCTCCCTTACGCCGTCTCCAAAGCGGCCGTTCACGGTCTAACTTTATCACTTGCGCACGCACTCTCACCACACATTCGGGTGAATGCTATCGTCCCTGGCGCAGTTGCTACAAGGTGGTGGGCTGGAAACGAGGAGCGAATGTATCGTCTCGGCGGAGAAGTGTTATTACAGCATATTGCCTCACCTGAAGATATCGCACACATGATCTGTGCTGCGCTGGAACAGCAATCCATGACCGGGCAACTAATTACTGTAGATAGCGGACAGACGTTATGAGCTCCAGTCATGATAAAGATACCCGGATCATCAAACCATTGAAATATACATTATTGATCATTTTGACAACGTTAATCATGGGCACTTCTTTTCCAGTTGGCAAGATCGGCATGTTATATGCCCCACCTTTCCTGCTCATGGGCATACGTTATATACTGGCAGGTGGCTTGATGGCCTTGTTCCTTCGTAAACGTCCTTTGCCTACTGGATGGCAGTCTTGGTTGAAAATAATCCTTATTGGCCTGTTCCAATCCGCAGGAGTGATGGGCTGCGCCTACTACAGCATGAACTGGATTACATCCGGTGAATCCGCCATTATTACGTTTACCAATCCGCTACTGGTCATTATCCTCAGTGCTCTCTTATATAGAGTGACCTACCGTTTCAGTCAGTGGATCGGTGTTATACTCGGTTTCATCGGGATTATGTTAACCTTTGGAATGCAAATGAGCTTTAGCCCCGGAACCTGGATTGGATTTGGTGGAGCGATCTCCTTTGCCGTGTCCACATTGCTCATCAAACGCTGGGGCAATGGCTACGATACTTTTGTCTTAACAGCCTATCAGATGCTTGCTGGAGGTGCTGCGTTGCTTCTGCTGAGCGTATGGACTGAACAGCCTCACTTTACGATCAATACCACCTCGGTTATGGCGCTGCTCTGGTTAACGCTTGTTTGCTCCATCATTCAGTTCTCACTCTGGTTTTATCTGCTTCAGAATAGTGACCCAGCCCAAACCAGTTCGTATCTGTTTCTGGCGCCGTTCTTTGGTGTATTATCGAGTTGGATTTTACTAGGAGAGCACGTTCAGTGGTTTGCATTAGCAGGCGGTTTATTTATTGGTGTTGGCATATTCCTGGTGAACCGTCGCTCATCCAGAATGAGAAATAGCGTAACATAAACTTGAACTCCCCCATCGTTCTTCCTTGGAAGATTAATCATTTCTCGCACAAAAGCAAAAAAGGCATGCGCTTATGGGACTCTCCATAAACGTCATGCCTTTTTCTGTATAAATAAACTTTATCTAGCCAAGCTCTGGCCAACCCTGAATGGTTACGGACTCGCCATCGGGATTATGTGTTGCAGCCGCATAGATCGGCAGTTCACCGTCATGGAACAACCACAATTCGTGCAAGGCCCGTGTACAACCAACGTACAACAGCTTTGCATCACCTGCATTTGGCAAATAATGCTTCTGATCTACGTCTGCCACAATAACGGCATCAAACTCCAACCCTTTAGACAGATAGACCGGTAAAACGGAGTGCCCACCTGTGTACTGCTTTTTGCCACCATCGATCAAGTTTAGATCCCAGCCTGCGGCCTGTAGGTCACGGTGAAGTTCCTCTGCTTCATGCAGTGTACGAGTCAGGATGGAGACCGTTCGGTAGTCTTTGACCGTTAACAGCTTCAAAGCCTGCTCCAGACTCGCCGTCCGCCCTTCGCCTCCATAAGCCAACGTCCGAACCGGATCACCACTACGGAAAACAGGAATCGCCGTAATCCCGCTCTTGACACCACGTTCCAGAATCGTGTTGGCATAATCGATAATTTCCATCGTTGAACGATAACTTCGGGTCAATGCAAAGTATGCATTCTGTTCCTCAGGAAATAAAGAACTCATCTCTTCCCACGCATGAACACCACGGTACTCATGAATGCCTTGAGACAAGTCACCCAGTATGGTGAAGGAATGCCCTTTGACGAACTGATCCAATAACGCCACATGAAAAGGGGAAAAGTCCTGCGCTTCATCGATCACAATATGATCAAACCGCTCCGAGCCCTCGATATCATGGACCAATGTATGAATGTATACCAATGCAGGCAGATCCTCTTCACGGACGATATCCTGTTTCAGATCTGTTGCCGTTTGTTTCATGACTAGTTTTGGAATCAGCACGCTGAGCGAGGCTGGCACAGAGCCGCCCTTTCCAGCTTTGAACAGCTGTTTGTATAACGTAAGCGGCTCGTATTGAGGCCATTTTTTGGCATAAGCTTTCTCACGAGTAGACGCTTTTTTCTTGCGTTCTTTGCGCACAGCTTCTGGCATCGGTTTCTTAAGTTCCATCTCAATCCAGCGGTGAACCCGCGCCATGACCCGTTCTTTGCGTTTGGCTAGTGGATAATGTTTGTATTCCTCACCGAACCAGTTCTCGATCTCCGTCTTGCTGAGCACCTTACCATCCCATGGACTGAAGTCCATATCCGGTACGGAATCCGCTTCCATCCCCGACAACCATTCTCGAATAAGCTCCATGAAACGGATGGATCCTTTGTAACGCCCAGGTACATCATCATTCAATTCAGGTCGTGCATCAGGTTTTTCGAACCAGGTGTTCAATGTATCCGACGTATTCGCCAAAGGCATATCCAGCCCCAGCAGGTTCATCGCCCAATCCGGGAATGTCCGCTGTTGAATGTCCCCTACTCCAAGTTCCGGAAGCACATCCGAGATGTAATCCAGAAACATGTGGTTGGGCGCAAAAATAACCATTTTCTCTGCAGATACCTGCTCCTTGTACTGATATAGCAAAAAGGCAAGCCGATGCAGGGCAACCGTCGTTTTCCCGGATCCAGCTACACCCTGAATGATCAATGCGGTGTTTCTCGCCGCACGAATAATCAGATCCTGCTCCGCTTGAATCGTTGATACGATATCACGCAGTTTGTTATCCTTGTTCTCTCCCAGACGATAAACGAGGAATTCATCAGATACCGCTGGCTGGTCGCTATCACGGTTATATGTATCCGCCACACGTTCCAATATCCGCTGCCGAATGACAACGTTTCGTTTCAGATATACGAGACCTTCAATAAGCCCTTCCGGGGCTTCATACGTAGCGGAGGCTTCCCCTCCCGTAAATGAGTAAAACAGGCTTGCGACAGGAGCACGCCAGTCGATGACGAGCGGATGCTCTCCCACCTCTTCGCGGTCTACGCCAATTTTGCCAATATACAGCGGTTTCCGTGCACCACTGCCCTGTTCTTCGAAATCCAAGCGTCCGAAATAGGGTTGCTGCGCGCTCTTGGACAAGGCGGTGCGGCGCTCTTCGCGTCCAGCTTCCAGCACTTGTTCTGTGAAGTCGTGGCCGGTGTATACCGGAATGTTCTGCAGTCGTTCCAGCTGACTATCCACTTCCTCCATCGTTCGCTCTAACCTGTACTCTTCTTCTTGATAGGCACTTTGAAAGCTGTCTGACATGTTTCAGTTACCTCCTAAGAATATGTTTTGCTCTGCATCGCCTAGATCTGGCAATACAAAAGGATACTTACTATATCACATAGGGCAATTGAAAGCCACATCCGTTTTTGTAGGCTTACTTTTGTAATATATGAGGCTCATCTGAATTGATAATTAATGATGGCACTGACAAGCGCACAACAACCAAACAGAATAAACCACCAGGCCCACTTGTTTCTGGCCAGCCTGCGCCTGCTGTTTAATGCGCCGTAAATCCCGATTAGCAGTACGATGGTGGAAAAACTAATCCCTACAATCCAACCAGCCATTATACCTACCGCCCCCCTTTGTTTTCAGTACACACGAACAGTCTCTCATTTCCTGGATTTTAGATGAAAAGCTCCTCCTCGAATATCCACTTGGAATTCACTTTTTCCACTTTTGTGTATTAGACAGTTGCTGTCCCCATGAAGGGGAGTCAAATCAAATTCGCTTTTTAACGCTCCTGATCTTCTTTTAAGTAAAATTCGGAAACCTTCGTTATCTGGAATGGAAACCACTACTTTTGATCCTGTGGATACGGAATGCAAGCTCTCCGGCATCTTGAGACAATCCATATTCAATCCTCTGCCTGTAGTTGTATACTGCAAGTGACGGAATTCCCCTGATATGTCGATCTTGGCTGAACTGGATTGAAGATTAAGCTTATCTGCACTAAGGTGCTGCCCTTTCACTATCGATGCCAATGCACACAGTTCAAGCTCATCCATCCTCCCTGATAGGTCTACACTACCTGAGGTGATCTTACATTGACAGCGAGTGGCCAGAAGCCGATTCAACCGGAGTTGTCCTCCTGTGGAGTTTAGTAAAATACGATCAAAAACCCGATCAGGAAGCTGAATCTCCAATGCTGTTCTAGCAATATTTATTCCAACGAGGCCTCTCCTTTTTCTCCCGTCTACAATGCTTAAGGTATCCCCTCGTATGTTAACTTGCATCAGCCTTCGCTTGGAAAAGCACGCATCCGCATATTGCATAACGTGAATCAGTTCATCCACACTCGGAAGAACTCTGATATCTCCTGACAACCAATTTAACTGTATATCATGAATGGGTTGATCAATGTCTATGCTCTTGCATATGGCAAGCTCACTACTTTTCAACATCTTTTCCCTCTCCATTTCAAACAATCAGGTATATGTTTATTCCGCCTCCGCATAGCCTCCTGTGCTGGCATGGCGATTCGTAATTCGCTGAATGAGCTGTTCGCTAACGATATCTGCTCCCAAGAGTTTCATCATGTGTTGCAAAAACTTAAGCCTTTCCAATGTCTGCTCCTGATCTCTGCCAAAAAGAAGAGGGTTAATCCAGATATTAACGAGCAACATGAAGATTTCAGCACACTCCAGCGGATATTCGACTGAAATGGACCCATCTTCCTTGCCTTGTTCCATAATATTGGAAATAATTCGTGCATCCTTCAGAACACCTTTTCTGATCCCTCCAAGAACAAACTGCGGATTCTTGATCTGAGTGCTTAGAACCTGATCAATTGAGTTGGACTGGATTCCAGGATCAACGATAATATTTTCCAAAATACTGATGAGCTTCTGCCTGGCATTCGGAGCATGCGTGTTCTGGATGAGTTCCATAAACATGTCTTCTGCGCGCCCAAGCTCCTTCTCCATCACAGCACTAAGGATATCCTCCTTGGATTTGAAATGATGATATATTGCACCTTTGGACATACCTAATTCATCTATAATGTCTTGAATACTGGTCTTTTCATATCCCTTTTCGGTAAACATTTGAGTTGAGACAGTCAGAATCAGGTCCAGTGTCTGCTCAGGATATTTATTTCTGGCCATAAGTTCCTCCTTATACATACCAACGGTCGGTATCTATAATATAGAGTATGTTGGTCTTATTGTAAATATGAGGAATTTAAAGGATGAGCAAAAAGGATCTCCGTTGAAATACCTCATGGGTATTACGGAGACCCTGCATTAATGAGAATTACTCTTCGTTTTGTACTGTAGTTGCATTGCCTTCCTGTGCCACAAACTGTTTCTGCGCTAATTCACGGTATACCGGATGATTGTTAATTAATTCCGTATGAGTTCCTGTTCCGGTAACATGCCCATGCTCCAATACAACAATCTGATCGGAATCCACCACTGTGGACAATCGATGCGCGATCACGATCGTAGTTCTTCCTTCCATCAGGTTGGATAAAGCCTGTTGTACTTCATACTCCGAGGTGCTATCCAGACTGGATGTGGCTTCATCCAACATAAGAATATCCGGACTGCGCAGTAAAGCACGAGCAATAGCAATCCGCTGACGTTGGCCCCCGGATAACTTGATTCCCCTCTCGCCCACTTCCGTGTCATATCCCTGTGGCAACTTGTCTATAAAGTCGGCAGAATAGGCCATCTCAGCAGCTCGTCGGATCTCATCCATCGTGGCCTCACGACCTAATCCGTACGTGATGTTGTCTTTGATCGTACCCGCCATAAGTGGACTTTCCTGAGATACGTACCCAATCTTGCTACGCCAGGAGGCCAAAGAATAATCCGTTATCGCTTGTCCCCCATATGAAATATGGCCTGAATCGGGCATATAAAACTGCTCCATCAAAGAGAACAGTGTTGATTTGCCGCTACCGCTTGGACCGACAATGGCTGTCACTTTTTGTGTAGGTACCGTCAAATTGATTCCGTGCAACACTTCCTCACCTGTAACATAGGAAAAATGTACATCATGGAATGCAATCGTCTCATTTCCTTTTGGCGCTACCTTAGTGCTGTCATGTGGCTCTTCCTCATCGGCAAGGATCGCTTGTATGCGCTCCGTTGCACCTACGACTTTTTGCAAACGAGAGTATAACGTCGTGAATTGTCCCATTGGCATAATGACCTGGAACAACAGTAAAATGAACGCAACCAGTTCACCAGGCGACAACAGTCCAGACGCTACGCGCATTCCCCCCACACCCAGAATAACGACTAGAACGGCAGTCATGACAAATGTAAACAAAGGACCGATCAGAGCAAGAATGCGCGCTTCCTGCAAGCCAAAAGCAAACATTTTACGAATCCGGGAATCTCCTGCTTCCACTTCCTGTTTCTCCGTTCCGTAAGCTTTCACCAAGCGGATCTCGCCAATAACCTGACTGAGCACGGACGTAAGACCAGCCATCTCATCCTGCTGCTTCTTGGAGATCTTGTACATTTTCTTCCCGACCGGCAACAGAATCAACAGCGTAAGCGGCACCAGACTCAGAATAATGAGCGACATCACCCAATCCAAGTAAAATAGTAATGCCACGCCACCCACAACAGCAACGATGTTGGATACAAAGGAAACCAGATAATCCGCGATCAACGTCATGATCTGGCTTGTATCATTCGTAATCCGGCTCATCGTATCGCCTGTACGATTGCGGTCGAAATACGGCATTCGTAGCGACAATACCTTGTTCCACAGCTTGGTGCGAAGTGTTGCGACGACGCGTTGTCCGGCGTAATTTAACATATAAATGCTAATACCCGAGGCAATCGCCTGAATCACAAATGCCCCAAGCAATAACAAAATAACAGATTTGTTCAATGCCGAAGTGGTTAATCCATCAATCAGACCTTTGGTCATCAATGGCACGATCAGTCCGGCTGTAGTTTGAATCAGGGTTAAGATGAGGGCCAGAATCAAGATCAGTTTTGGCGGGTTCGTGGAAGCGATAAGCTTGACGAAATCCTTAAATCCCTTTTTTCCTACCTTCGGTTCATTCTGCCCTGTTTGTTGCTGCTCTTCCATTCCCGTTCCTCCCGTTCTCCATCTGCTCACCAGAGATCATACGTATGAACTTACATGACGTTGCCTTTTGTTATTACAAAACTCCATGCAACACAAAGTTGGCTAAAAAGAGGATGGAAATGCCATACATGACCACAGGCACCTGTTTACCTTGACCTGCTGCCAGCTTCGCTAATGGATAGGCAATAAATCCAAACGCCATACCGTCCACGATGCTATATGTAAATGGAATCATGACCATGATCAGAAATGCCGGGAATGCCTCTGTGAAGTCACCAAAATCCATATCTTTCACACCTTGTACCATCAGGCCACCAATAATGATCAAAATGGGTGCAATTGCACTGTCCGGAATGTAACCGAGCAGTGGGATGAAGAAAAAAGTAGCCCCGAATAACACGGCTGTAACGAGCGGAGTCAAACCTGTGCGACCGCCTGCTGCAATTCCGGCTGTAGTCTCGGCTGCAGCAACTGGAGGGCTGCTTCCGAATACGCCTGCCAATACGGTACTAATGGATAGTGCGCGTAGACTTCCTTTGAACCGCTCTGGACGACCAATCATCTGTGTCTGAGCGGTAATTAATCCGATATTTTCGAACACCACAATTAGCAGTAGCAAAAATACCGCGATCCAGAATGCGACATCAGCCAGTTTCATCAAAGATAATTCGCCAAACAAGCCGCCGTATTGACGCAGCGCATCCATAGCTGATACGGACTCACCCGGGTTCACTGCACCAAGTACATAGGCAAGGCCTGTCCCGACCAGAATACTGATCAGAAGTCCACCCTGTACGTTACGTATAAATAAAATCAAGGCAAGCACCAGCGTAACGCAGGCTGTAATGACATTGGGATCATTGAAATGCCCAATCGCAACAAACGTGGTCTGATGTGCGATAACGATTCCACTTTTTTGCAAACCGATAAATGTCAGAAACAAACCAATCCCGACCGTAATGCCATGCTGCAGATTTTTCGGGATTGCTTCGCTGATCATTTTGTATAGTGACGTAAACGCAACAATGGCAAACAGTACACCTGTAACGGTTACAACGGCCAGCGCTTCTTGCCAGCTTAATTTCATGGAATGTACAAGTGTATACGTGAAAAATGCATTAATCCCCATTCCGGGTACTACGATAATCGGTGATTTTCCGCCAAATGCCATGAGCAAACATCCTGCAATGGACGTCAGCAGTGTTCCAACCATAGCTGCCTGCAAAGGCATCCCGGCATCGGAAAGAATTGTAGCATTGACCATAACGATATAGACCACGGCAAAATAGGAAATGGCTCCCGCCACAACTTCCTTCTTCCACTGGTCTCCTGGCTCCATGCCAAGACGTCTGGTCATCCATCCGTGTTTCATTTCGTTCTATTCCCCTCTCTATAGCCGCAAATTCATTATGTATGTATCATCATTTCGCGCAGCAGTGAATATCATACACGGTTTTGACTTTGAAGTACATGACGTAACTCTGACATTTATCTAGGAATACAGTTCGGCTATCATAGACGATTGACGTCCCATCCGCTCCTCTCTTGCGAAGTATGATCACAAAAAAAAACGCAGATGCCTTATCAGCATCCACGCTTCTTCAGTTGGCAGCAAGTTACTGCTGCTCGTTCTCTGCAATTTCTAACAAATCCTTAATCGCAACACTGACCATAATCAGTCCGGCTACCGGAGGCACAAATGAGTTACTCGCAGGTGGCTGTTTAGCCTTGCGAATTTCCGGAGCATTCTCGGGAACGATTTTTTGTGTTACGTCCTCACGCGGTTTCATCGGCTTTTCAGTCGAGAAGACCACTTTCACACCTTTTTTGATGCCGTCTTTACGAAGTGTCGTACGCACAACACGGGCAATCGGGTCCATGGTCGTTTTCGAAATATCTGCAACCTGGAATTTCGTCGGGTCCATTTTATTCGCCGCACCCATACTCGAAATCATCGGAATTTTACGTTTCAGGCACTCTTTAATGAGATGGATTTTGTAGATAATCGTGTCGGATGCATCCAGCACATAATCCAGATCATATTTGAACAATTCCTCATATGTTTCTTCCGTGTAAAACATATTCAGGGCAATTGCATCACATTCCGGATTGATCAGTTTCACACGTTCCACCATCAGATCCGCTTTTTTCTGCCCCACTGTCGTAGTCAGAGCATGAATCTGGCGGTTAATATTGGTGATGTCCACGACGTCCTTATCAATCAGGATGATACGCCCAACGCCGCTACGGGCAAGAGCTTCTACAGCAATACCACCTACGCCGCCAATACCGAGCACAGCGACTGTACTATTCTTCAACGTGTCCAGACCTTCAGGTCCGATCGCAAGTTCTGTTCTTGAAAATTGATGGAGCATTGAGAATCGATGCCTCCTTTATTTCTTTTCCGCTACCGGTTTACGGGCTACGCGGATATGCAGTTGTTCCAATTGTGAGTCATCCACTTCGGATGGTGCATTCATGAGCAGATCCGTTGCACTTGCCGTTTTCGGGAAGGCAATCGTTTCACGCAGATTCGTGCGGCCCGCCAGCAACATCACGAGGCGGTCCAGACCAAAGGCAATACCACCATGCGGTGGAGTTCCATATTCGAAAGCTTCCAACAGATAGCCGAATTTCTCATTCGCTACTTCTGTAGAGAGTCCAAGGGCAGCAAACATTTTCTCCTGAACATCACGTTTGTAGATACGCATTGAACCACCACCTACTTCATAACCATTGAGAACAAGGTCATAGGCTTGAGCGCGGATTGCACCTGGATCTGTGTCAAACAGATGTACATCTTCGTCTTTTGGACGAGTGAACGGATGGTGTTCTGCCACATAACGTTTCGCATCTTCATCATATCCGAGGAGTGGGAAGTCCACAACCCAAGCAAATTTGAATTTGCTGTCATCAATCAGACCCAGTTGACGGCCGATTTTCAGACGCAGTGCGCCCAGAACGTCAGCAACCACTTTTTTCGTGTCTGCGGAGAAGAGCAACAAGTCGCCATCTTCAGCACCAGTGCGCTCTTTGACAGCTTCGATTTCTTCAGGCGTGAAGAACTTCACGATTGGCCCTTTGAACTCGCCGTCTTTCACTTGAATCCAAGCCAGACCTTTCGCACCGTAACGTGCAGCAAATGGTCCGAGATCATCGATCTCTTTACGACTCCATGTACCACAGCCTTTAGCGTTCAGCACTTTCACTTCTCCACCTTTTTCGATGACAGAAGCAAATACTTTCACACCACTGTTTGCTACGATATCGTTCATTTCAACCAGTTCCATACCAAAGCGCAGATCTGGTTTGTCTGAACCGTATTTACCCATTGCATCTGCATACGTAATCCGTTGGAAAGGTAGTTCCAGCTCAATTCCTTTGGTTTCACGCAGCAATTTGGCCATCAGTTCTTCCATCATTGGCAGCAGGTCATCCTGTTGCAAGAAAGAAGTCTCGATGTCGACTTGAGTGAATTCTGGTTGACGGTCTGCACGCAGATCCTCATCCCGGAAACAACGAGCGATCTGATAATAACGCTCAACGCCACCCACCATCAGCAACTGTTTGTAGATTTGTGGGGATTGTGGCAAGGCGAAGAATTCACCTTCATGCACACGGCTCGGTACGAGATAATCACGTGCACCTTCCGGGGAGCTCTTAGTCAGGATTGGTGTTTCCACTTCAACGAACTCTTCTCCATCCAGGTAGTCACGGAACACTTTGGATGCTTTGGAACGCAGTTTCAATGTTTCGAACATTTCCGGACGACGCAGGTCCAGGTAACGATATTTCAAACGAAGGGATTCATCAACTTCGACACCATCTTCAATGAAGAATGGAGGTGTTTTGGCTGCATTGAGCACTTCGATTTCTGTGATTTGAACTTCAATTTCGCCAGTAGGCAGGTTTTTGTTAACTGTTTCAGCATCACGTTTAACGACTTTACCCGTTACAGCGATAACATACTCGCTACGTACGCGATCTGCGATTTGCAGAGCTTCACCGGAATAAGCCGGGTTAAAGACAACTTGTACAATCCCGCTGCGATCACGCAGGTCGATGAAGAGTACGCCCCCCAAGTCACGGCGGGTCTGAACCCAACCGTTCAATGTTACTGTTTCACCGATGTGTGCGGGTGTTAATGCGCCGCAATGATGACTTCTTTTCATAACCAAACTCCTCATTATGTGAATTTCCGTTCTGTATGGGCAGTTAGTGCCTGCTCTTCAACAGTCCGGTTACGTGTAGACCATGTATTCGAAAAGGCATGTTACCTCTGGCTCGCCAACTTCCGCTTAATTGGAATCGTTGGTGAACCTCAGTAATTTTGCCGGATCAATTGTTTTACTCGAAAGTTTTGATCTTAATGTAACACTTCGTGCTTATTTACCTTCGCGAATTGCCTCTACCAGATCATCAAGCTTCACGGTTTGTTGCTCACCCGTATCCATCGACTTGAGGGCGATCTCACCACGCTCCAGCTCGTCATCACCAAGGATGGCAGTGTAGCGGGATTTGAAACGGTCAGCTGATTTCATCTGTGCTTTCATCTTACGGCCCAGATAATCACGTTCCCCAGACAGTCCAGACTGACGAAGTTTGAACAACAGACGGTTCACTTCACGATCAGCTGCCTCTCCCAGAGCAACAAAGTACACATCCAGTGGAGCCAGCGTAGTGACCTCAATATTTTGGTGCTCCAGAATCAGTTGGATGCGCTCCAGACCAATACCGAAGCCGATGCCTGGCTGATCAGGTCCGCCGATATCTCCAACCAGACCATTGTAACGACCACCGCCGCCAACCGTATCTATTGCTCCAATACCTTGGGCTTTTAATTCAAACGCAGTCAGTGTGTAATAATCCAAGCCCCGTACCAGACGATTATTCACAGCATAATCTACTCCGAAATCATCCAGGTATGCCTGCAGCTTGGCAAAGTGATTCAAAGACTCTTCATCCAGGCTATCCAGTATGGACGGTGCCCCAACGAATTTGTCCTGATCGACTTTACAGTCGAGTACACGCAGCGGATTACGCTCCATGCGGGACTGACAGTCCTTACACAGGCTGTCTTTCATCGGTCTGAGGAACCCAAGTAACGTCTCGCGGTATTCTGCACGGCTGGTTGAGTTACCAACGGAGTTGATCTCCACTTTGACATCCTTCAAGCCGAGCTCGACGCACAACTGGTAACCTAGTGCGATTACTTCGGCATCAATCGCAGGGTCCAGCGCACCGATGGCTTCTACACCAAACTGGTGAAATTGACGCTGACGACCTGCCTGGGGACGCTCATACCGGAACATCGGACCGATGTAATAGAGCTTGCTCACATCCGGTTCACCGTAGATTTTATTCTCTACATACGCACGGACAACACCCGCTGTTCCCTCCGGACGAAGAGTCATGCTACGATTTCCTTTGTCATCAAAGATATACATTTCTTTTTCAACGATATCGGTAGTCTCTCCTACACCGCGTACAAATAAAGAAGTCTGTTCGAAGATCGGTGTACGAATCTCACGGTAATTAAACCGTCGACACAGATCTCGTGCTTTTTCTTCTACGTACTGCCATTTCTCGACAACTCCAGGCAGTAAGTCCTGCGTTCCAGTCGGTTTTTGAAAAGCCATCTTGATCCCTCCAGCATTGATTTTTTTCTCTAAAAGTTAAAAAATTCTACACGTGATCACTGCGCGGGCAGAACAACCTTACAATCGCTGTTATCCCCAGATTTTTTGAATTAATTTTATAATGTGGAAATCTGGTGATAAAGGCGAACGCTTCGCTTTTACAGGTTTTTTCTGCCCTCTCCGTTTTCGTGTATTTCTTTTAAATCAACTTATATAACAAAAAAATCCCTCGCCCTGTCGCTGTATATACAGCAAACAAAGGGACGAGAGATTGTGTAATATACATTCACCCGTGGTACCACCCACATTCCGGAAACCTGACACTTTAGCCGTTCAGGTGATCTCTGATGATTCAAGATTGCCTAAGGCATTCTGATCAAGCAGATATTCCGCTCTACGTGTAACGCACGTCCTGCGCAGGCCGGCTACTTGTCAACAGATCATATCTGCTGTGTTCGCCGTCTGTTCTCGGGGAAGTCATTCGTCCGCTCATCAAGAGAATCCTTACAGCCTGGGGATTCCTCTCTGGTCATGTGGGCACGGAGTACTTGGTCCCGTCATCAAATCAGAAATATTTTTAAATAGTATTATTTTATCATCATTACTTTTTCTGATTGTAATGAACCGCAGTGCTAAAGTCAAGGGTTAACACGAAAAGATAGCTCTAAAAAATTTTACTCACACGCTGCACCGGATGGGGGAGTGACAGAAATCACGGATAATAGAAGCTGGATTCATCATATGAATTCCAACTTCTATTCGCTTCTTATTCCTCTATTGTTGCAGCATCCACTTCAACAGATCCGGCGCGCTCGCCCATAAACGGGAATGCATAATGACATATTCAATCGCTTCGTCGGAGTCGCCCATGCCGACAAAGTCAGGGAGGTTATGCGGCAGCCGTTTCAAACCCAACAGGTAATCAGGCACATGTTTGTTCACACCCCGGGCCACACGGTACAGCATTTTGAGCTGGGAGGTGATTCCGTTTTTCTTATACTCCAGAATGATCTTGTCATAGGCAAAGGCCGTTGCGGCGTCACCTCTTCCATACTCCTCCAGCAATTGCTCTGCCTGATCCAATTGGTTGCTGTACAAATACACAGCAGCGAGCAGGTAACGTGCTCCGGTATTGTCTTCCGTATTAAGCTCTAGCATATGCTCCAGAATCTGTGCTGCTTCTTTGGTATCTCCACCAAACCAGCAGGATTCCGCATAACTTTTGCATATCCGGATATAGGGACGAGTCTCATGAAGCCCCCAGAAGTCCCCTTTGTTCTCCTCAAAGAACAGTTCGCCCAGTTCACGTTTGCCAGCAGCGATTCCTTCCTTGAGGTAAGATCGTGCATCATTCTCATTGTCCGATTCCTCAGCTAGAATAAGATATGCATCAGAGCTGTCAGGATACATCTCCAGGGCTGTTTCCGCCAGATGTACTCTCCGTTTGGAAGAGCTCGTTTCCCTCGCCTTAGACAGCAGAGCCTGTGCTTTGTCTTTCGATGTGCCTGGACCGTTCAGCATCAATAGCTCGTCCGTTTCACCGCCCATGCCGTATTCTTCGATGTAACTATTCATCTCCTTAACCTTCCGGGAGATCGTGCCTGTCGTTACCTCATATTTATCAGCCAGCTCAGCCTTTGAGACATGGAAGCCGTATTCCTCGGACAGCAAATACTCAATTGCAGCAGAGAACGAGCCTGTCTTCTTCACAGTAGGGCGGGTCTGACGGGAGTAGCCGTTCCATAACACCAGAGCTTCCAAAATTACCTCGGGCTCGTATTGGTTCCTCATGTTCTCAATAGTCTGCAGGGCCAGCTGTTCGTGAGCCGGGTGCTCCCATTTCAAATCGCTTGCCACCATCTTTTTCAGCTTGGTCAAGGTCAGTTTGCTCTCAGGCTGCATGGAGGCTTCCCGAACCGGTTGCTCCGTTGATATTATCCCCAGTATGGATTCTACTGCAGAGGACTCCTTGTTCAGACAACATTTCTTATATTTTTTCCCACTACCGCATGGGCATAAATCATTTCTTCCAACCTTACTCAAAACTAATTCCCCCTTAAATCTGTCTCTAGCCATTCGCATGAGAACTCTGTTGCTTTAGCATTGTAGGTGTCAATTCTCAAACGAGGCATTCTATATAACTTTCAAATTCCATCGATCAAGCAGAAACGGTTGCCCCGTACTTATATAAAAAAGGTGGGGCCGTTTCAGCGAGTATATGTTCATCTGGAATATGACGGATCACTCTGGCGATGAGTTCCTCATACTCTCTCTCATAGGATTGGATTCGCCTGAACCCAATCACTGGAGCTAGATTTACCGTCCAATGTAGCCCAACTATGAAAACAATTCGCTGTAGAATATATAAACCCATCTCTCTATTCTAGCAAAAATTGAATAAAGGGGTAAGCTCTACCCAAAACATACACATTCTCAGCTCAAAAAAAATAGCCTGCACACGGTGTGCAGGCTCAAAGGATATATAAAAAAAGGGGGTCATGTGTGTTATTATAAGCCCACTATGTTAAAGGCTTATGTATCTAATATTACAGTAATATTACAAAAATGATAGCGCTTTATAAATTAGTTTTTTAATATCCTCATGATCAAAAAGCCCTTGCACATCACTCGACTGTGTGGTCGAGCAGTGCAAGGGCCAAGAAGTATCTACACGTTAATTCAAATCTTCCACATAGGCATGGTTGGAACGAAGCTTATGAACAATCTCGTCATAATCTTCATCTCTTACTTTGGCAGACAGAACATAATGCAGATCATCATAATCGGCCGAAGACACATCTGCAGCATTCAGCAGGTCTCCATCCTCATTCACTCTGTCACGAGTATCCCGTTCTGCATCACGGTCCACATTGGCTACTACAGGGATCACATTTTCGCTAGCTGGAACACCAGGGGCTGCACCTACACCCATTGCTCCGTTGGTGCCTACGCCACCTGCTGTATTATAAGGCACCAGTGGCACCATAACACGCGTGTCTCTACCTACCGCACTGTCCAGTTGACCTACTTCCAAATGCTCTGTACGGAACGTCTGAAGTGAAGTTCTTGCTCCCTCTGCCTCGTCCTCGGTTCGAAAATACGCCTGAATATGTTTTGTCATGTCAAACCCTCCTTTTTCGGAATGAAATGCAACGTGAAGTTTCGTAACCCCACGATGTAACGTAGTTAAGATACATCAATATATGTCAGTTGCACTAGCTGAAGTTATATAACTTTTAGCAGTTCACGTACAAACGCTGGCTCATCTTCAGGTGTTCGGGATGTAATATAGTTTCCATCCACAACGGCCTCATGATCCTTGAACTCTGCTCCTGCGTTTACCATATCATCCTTAAGTGGTGGATAGGATGTAATGGTACGGCCTTTCAACAGACCGGCACTAGCCAAAATTTGCGGACCATGACAGATCGCAGCAATTGGTTTCTTCGCACTGTTGATCTCGGTGACAAACTTCAAGATATGCGCATCACTTCGCAAATTCTCAGGGGATGATCCACCAGGAATCACGACTGCATCATAATCTGAAGCGGAAGCATCACCAATCGCCTTATCTGTGGTATAGGAGGCCTTTCCTCCTTTACCTTTAAGGGTCTCACCGGCTTTTAATCCGATAATCTCCACTTCATGTCCAGCTTTTTTTACTTCGTCATACGGGACCTGCATCTCCGAATCTTCAAAGTCATTCGCCAATAAAAAAGCAACTTTACTCATAACGTATGTTCTCCTTTCCGTGTTCGAACTTTCTTTATAAAATCGGGTCTTGCAGTACATTGGCACTTCGTTGTGCCTCGTTTTGTTATTACCCTCACCAGAGCAATTTATAACAATTCAATGTAATTTCATTTTGTAACGAAGTCTTCAAACGAATAGTTAAAAAGATCAACTCACGACAAAAAGTCCTGATTCGGGAAGGAATCAGGACTTTTTCAAAATCTGTATAATCCAAATATCGGATGTTTATATCCCTGTGTAGACATTCAAGATCGCGGAAGATGACTCTGCTTCCCTTTGTCCGAATCCTGAAGTGCCCAGATCGTTGCAACATACTCAGCAGCCGAACGGGCAAGGTGCAATGATTCATACAGGTTGCCAGGGAGTAACAAAGGTTCTGAACGGGTACGTGTTTCTTTCGCAGATTGGCGCATAATTGGATGGATACTCCTTTGATCATGAAATGGTCATCAACGAATTATCCCTTATTATGGCCTGAACCCCATGGAATTATGCACGTGGTTCCTGACGAACCGGACTTTCAAGCATCAAAGTCACGGGTCCCCAGTTGGTAAATGTTACATCCATCATCGCTCCGAAACGCCCGGTTTCAACCTGGATACCTTTATCCCGTAGCAGTTGATTAAACGTTTCATATAACAGTTCTGCCGCTTCAGGTCGGGCCGCAGCCGCAAAGCTCGGACGCTTTCCTTTGCGACAATCTCCGTACAGGGTGAACTGGGAAACAGACAATACAGCACCGCCTACATCAAGCAGACTGAGATTCATCTTCTCCTGATCATCCTCAAATATCCGCAACCCACTAACTTTGTCAGCCAGATACTGGGCATCCTTCTCGGTGTCCTCATGGGTAATGCCCACGAGTAGCATTAATCCGGATTCGATCTTACCTGTCAGCTCGTCTCCCACAGTCACCTGAGCCTCTTTACAACGTTGTACAAGCACCCTCATCTTACAGGCTCCTTACTGCATAATCCGATGCACCGAATAGACATCTTTCACACGTTTGATCCGTTCTACAACGGATTGCAGATGATCCGTATTACGAATCAGAATTGTGACGTGCACCAATGCTAATTTATTTTTATCTGTCCGTCCTGTAACGGCAGATATATTGGTTTTACTTTCAGATACAGCCTGAAGTACCTCGTTGAGCAAGCCATTCCGATCATGGCCTGTAATCTCAATATCCACACTGTAACTTGCTTCGATATTCTCTTCCCACTCGACCTCAATAACACGTGCTGCTTCTTCACCGTCTGCACTTGTCGGGATATTCGGACAGTCACTACGGTGTACAGAAACGCCGCGTCCACGTGTAACGTATCCGATAATGTCATCCCCAGGTACAGGATTACAGCATCGTGCGAATCGAACAAGCAGATTATCGATGCCTTTAACACGAATACCGTTGGTTGGACGATTTCTGCGCTCAGGCGCAGGTTTCAGCTCGCGCATCTCGGAATTTAATTCCAGCAAACTGGACTCTTCCTGCTCTTTACGCAGTTTTTCGGTTGCTTTGGTTACAATCTGTGCAGCAGTAATCCCACCGAATCCAACAGCCGCAAGCATGTCATCAATATCGTTAAACGCATATTTTTTGGCAGCTTCCATCAACTTGTCATCCGTCATCCACGCAGAAGGGTCAAGCCCCATACGCTTCAGTTCGCGCTCACAGCTCTCCCGACCTTTTTCAACGTTTTCTTCACGGCGTTCCTTTTTGAACCATTGCTTGATCTTCGCTCGTGCATGAGAAGATTTCGCAATTTTCATCCAGTCCTGGCTCGGTCCGTAAGAATGTTTGGACGTCAAAATTTCGATTATATCACCTGTCTTCAGATGATAATCGAGCGGAACAATCCGACCGTTTACTTTGGCACCAATGGTCCGATTACCCACCTCCGTATGGATTCGATAAGCAAAATCCAAAGGAACAGAGCCGATCGGCAATTCGATGACTTCTCCTTTTGGCGTAAATACAAATACCAGATCCGAGAAGAAATCCATTTTGAGTGACTCTACGAATTCTGATGCATCCTGTGCTTCGTTTTGAAGTTCAAGAATTTCACGGAAGAAGGTAATCTTGTCTTCAAAATGATTTCCGTTCGCAGCGCCTTCTTTGTAGGCCCAGTGGGCAGCAATACCAAATTCAGCAGTCCGGTGCATATCCCATGTCCGGATCTGTACTTCCGTTGGTTCGCCATTGGGACCAACTACCGTTGTATGCAGCGATTGATACATGTTCGCCTTTGGCATCGCAATGTAGTCTTTGAAGCGTCCAGGCATCGGTTTCCATAGCGTGTGTATAATTCCCAAGGTAGCATAACAATCCTTGATATTATCCACAATAATACGAATGGCAAGCAGATCATAAATTTCGTTAAACTGCTTGTTTTTGGTGGTCATTTTCTTGAACACGCTGTAGATATGTTTCGGGCGGCCCGAAAGGTCTGCCTGAATTCCCATCTCATCGAGCTTGTTCGTAATTCCATCCATAACCGTATCAATATATTGCTCCCGTTCCGCACGTTTTTTGTGCATTAGGTTAGCAATTCGGTAATACTGCTGCGGATTCAAATAACGGAGGGCGATGTCCTCCATTTCCCATTTGATTGCAGAGATACCCAAACGGTTTGCAATCGGACAGAAAATTTCCAGCGTCTCATATGAAATCCGGCGCTGGCTTTCTTCCGACTGAAACTTGAGTGTCCGCATATTATGCAGACGGTCAGCCAATTTAATCACGATGACACGGATGTCCTGCGCCATGGCGATGAACATTTTGCGGTAGTTCTCGTTCTGCTGTTCTTCCTTGGAGCGAAACTGAATACGTTCCAGCTTCGTCAAGCCGTCAACAAGCATGGCACACGTATTGCCGAAATGATTGCGGATCTCTTCAAGTGAGACCGTAGTATCCTCTACTACATCATGAAGAAGCGCTGCTATTATGGAGATGGTGTCCATCTGCATGTTCACAACAATGTCGGCAACCGCAAGCGGATGCAGAATATACGGTTCTCCCGATTTTCGCGTCTGTCCATGGTGGGCCTGATCAGCAAATTCGTAAGCTTCTCGTATGCGCACCAGATCGGGTTCTTTGATATATGCCCCGGCCTTCTCGAGTAATTGCTCTATGCCCATTCTGATCTGTTCCGTGTCCTTTCTATACCAAATGGAACCCGTGACAGTGCTGCAACACGGGTTCCCCGTAAAAGTAATTTCCTATAATTATGACGCTTCCCCCGTTTCCCGTCAACTGCTGACGAATAAGAGCGCTTATCCAATTTTTATATTGGTGATCTGAATTACTTCTATCTCGTTTCCCTATGACTCACAGGGGATTGGATGTATTTCTTATTTCTTATGTATTATTGCCGTTATTTGCTGAAATAGAAGGAAAATTCATGAAAATATTAATTCCATCGCTTTGCTACGTCAAAAATGTTATTGATTAATTAAGAGAAACTCTGTAATCTATTGAAAGTTTGTGTTTCGGAAAAGGAGATGAAATTCATTGCAACGCGAAATTCAGGTTAATCAAAAGATGCCACTTGGCTCAGGTTCACTGCTTAGCCTTCAGCATTTGTTCGCCATGTTTGGCAGTACGGTACTTGTACCCAACCTGTTCGGTGTTGATCCAAGTATGATCCTGCTGATGAACGGAATTGGAACACTGTTGTACATACTGATGTGTAAAGGAAAGATTCCTGCATATCTCGGGTCCAGTTTTGCCTTTATTGCTCCTGTCACAATGGTATTAAAACAACATCCTGAGAATGGCTACTCCATGGCACTTGGAGCTTTTATCATAACAGGACTTGTTTTCTGTTTCGTGGCCCTCATTATTAAATTTGCGGGTACCGGATGGATCAATGTTGTCTTCCCACCAGCGGTTATGGGTGCCATCGTTGCTCTGATCGGACTGGAGCTTGTACCCGTGGCTGCCGGTATGGCAGGTCTGATTAACTCTGATCCTGTTGCCAACCCGAACTGGGTGCCGCAGGCCAAACCCATTATTTTATCCATGGCCACGCTTGGTATCACTGTCATTGGGGCCGTAACGTTCCGTGGATTCCCCAAAATCATTCATATTCTAATCGGTATTGTAGTCGGTTATATCCTCGGCTATTCTATGGGTCTGGTTGATAAACAGGCTATTGGAAATGCTGATTTCATCTCACTACCAACCGTAACAACGCCTACATTTGACTGGTCCGTTATTTTCACCATTTTACCTGTAGCGCTTGTGGTTATCGTTGAACATATTGGACATTTGCTTGTAACGAGCAGCATTGTAGGCAAAGATCTTTCGAAAGACCCTGGGCTTCATCGTTCCCTGCTTGGTAATGGGGTCTCCACCATTCTGTCCGGGTTTGTAGGATCTACTCCCAATACAACCTATGGTGAGAACATCGGTGTAATGGCCCTGACTCGCGTATACTCCACATATGTCATTGGTGGCGCAGCAGTCATTGCAATCGTACTCTCCTTCTCAGGAACATTCTCGGCGCTTGTAGCCAATATTCCTGTGCCAGTTATGGGTGGCGTATCCCTGCTTCTGTTCGGGGTTATTGCAGCATCTGGTCTGCGTATTTTGGTTGAACAGAAAGTCGATTTTGCCAAACCGACCAATCTGCTGCTTACTACACTTGTATTGGTCATTGGACTGAGTGGTACAGAAGTTACCTTCTATGGCGTTCATCTGAAAGGGATGGCATTGGCAACCATCGTCGGAATCCTGATGAGCTTGTTGTTCAAACTGTTTGAAGTGCTGGGTTGGTTGAATGACGATTCACGTAAACAGCCTATCACTGAAAAAACGCCCGATTAACTTCCATCGTATACACATCAAAAAGCCTGTTCTCCCTAACCTTACGGTTGGAAGAACAGGCTTTTTGATAATCATTAATGCTGTATATTATTTCCCGGGAAACGGAAAAAACAATTCATGTTTCATCACAGCGGTACATGTGGAGATTTCAGCTTAATAATTCATCAATGTGAATACATCGATTTCTGGCAATTTGGCACGACCATTTAGATCAGACAGCTCAATCAGGAAGGCAGCTCCGACAACTTTCCCACCCAATTGTTCAATCAAGTTGATGGAAGTTGCAATCGTTCCACCCGTTGCGAGCAGATCATCTGCGATCAGGACATTTTGACCTTTTTCAATCGCATCTGTGTGCATCGCGAGTGTATCCTTGCCATACTCGAGATCATAACCAACTTCAATCGTCTCTCCAGGCAGTTTTCCACTTTTGCGAATCGGAGCAAAACCGACACCAAGAGCGTATGCCAGAGGGGCGCCCACAACGAAACCACGTGCTTCAGGTCCAGCAATAACGTCAATTTTGAGATCAGAAACCATCACTTTCAGTTCATTGATCGCATTGCGGTACATTTCTCCATCCTTCAACAATGTTGTAATGTCCTTAAAGCTGATTCCCGGTTGTGGAAAGTCAGGAATGACACGAATATAATCTTTAAAATCCAAAATAATCTCCTCCTAAAATAAATACACAAACTTCCATCTAAGATACGCCCTTCATCCGGGATATCATCCATTGTGTCAGTTGCGGTGTGGCTGCATCCAGCATCACCTGTTCTATTTCGGCCATATTTTCGAGCGCCTGATAGTGACGTGAAGCGGTTAGTTCACGCTTAGGCGGGTTATCCACAAACGCAATTTTGCCGTTATCACGGGTAATGAAGGATAACTCTTCGAATACATCCAACATCATCGTAATCATGCGCGGCGAACAACCACACTGACGACTGAGCACAGGAGTAATCTCTTGTTCCTCCACGGGTTCAGCTTTCCATTTCAACACCTGCATATAAATACGCTTAAAGAGTTCTCTGGAAGGCATCTGAAGGCGATCTCGGCGGTTGCCTGATCCGTGCAGAAGGATGATATTCTCAGCTCCACTGAACAAAGCCAGCATGGCATTAAGTTGTTCCGGGGTTTCCGGCGTATCAAACACAAATAACGTCCGGACTTGTTCCTGTCCATAATGCTGTGCAGCAGCATTACACGGAAATAACCCGACCTTTCTATCATATACCCAAAGGCAAGGTTCATACAATGAATTTCCCTCGGAAACATCTGTTTCTTTCCGAACAATAGCACCAACAGAACCAGATTTATATCGCAGATGCACCTCAAGTGAGCTCAAGAAATGTTTCATCGCATTTAATGGCTCGGCATTACCGCGCAAATCAAACACTTGGACCTGAGGAACATGAATGTCTTGAAGCATCAATTGAGGTTTTCTCATCCCATTCCATTCATTGATGGACAGTTCTCCCATCACATCAATAACGGAACCTGGGAGAAGAAACTCTGCTAACGCTCCCTTACCAAAAGCGACGGTTTCCAGTTGCTGACCATCCTGTTCCAGAACCAGTTTCAGATGGCGTTTCTCTCGTCCCATCGTTCTGGTTTCCTTCACAGTCACACTTCTCAATACAAACCGTGGCGAAGGATTGCTCATTCCAAAAGGCTGCAATCTGTCGATCTCCTGGATCACTTTCAGCGGAACATCACTGATTCTGCATTCATCATCCGCAAGACGTTGAGGTACAAAGTCCTCTTCAGTTAATACAGATGCAGCAAACTCATTCAAACCAGCCTCAAGTTCTTCCAACTGTTCCCGATGCAAGGTCATACCTGCTGCAGCAGGGTGTCCCCCGTAATGGTCCATAGTGTGTTTATTGACTGTGAGTGCCTGATAGATATCCAAGCCCTCAATGGAGCGCGCAGAGCCCTTGCAGACACCGCTCTCTGGATCGATCCCAAGGATAAGTGTAGGTCGGTAATAACGCTCCAGCAATTTGGAAGCCACAATACCAACCACTCCAACGTTCCAGCCCTCACCAGCCAATACGATTACATCTGGAACGGATCCTGAACGAAGCTGTATCTTTTGTTCCAACTGTGCAGTTGCTTCTTGTAATATGCCCTCTACGACTTGCTGCCGCTCCCGATTCAATAGATCAAGCTGGCCCGCAAGCGTATGAGCTTCATCCAGATTCTCGGTGGTGAGAAGCGATACCGCTCTCCCGGCATGATCCAAACGTCCACTGGCATTAATACGAGGGGCCATGGCAAAGGCAATATTAATTGAAGTCACCTGACTCTGATCCACCCCACTGATTTCCAGCAATGCACTTACACCGGGAAGACGTGAACCACGCATCGATTCTATTCCATAACTAACGATAACCCGGTTCTCCCCTTCCAAAGGCATCAGATCGGCAACGGTGCCGATGGCGGCAATCTCCATCCATTCACCGGGCACTTCCCCGATTAATGCCTGAGCGAGCTTCAAGGCTACTCCCGCTCCTGCCAAACCTTTAAAAGGATACGGGCATCCTGGAAGTTTCGGATTAATAAGTGTAAAGGCTGCGGGCAAAATTTCAGGCGGCTCGTGGTGATCTGTCACAATGACTTCGATGCCCAGCGTGGCCGCATAAGCAATCTGTTCAACAGCACTGATTCCGGTGTCCACGGTAATAATCAATGAAACGCCTTGTTGATGGGCCCAATCCAATGCATGGTTGTGCAATCCATACCCTTCATTCGAGCGATGAGGGATATATATATCGTACGAAGCCCCAAGATGACGCATCAAATGGATCATGAGCGATGTGCTGGATACGCCATCAGCGTCATAATCCCCGTAGATCAAAATATGTTCTTCCCGCTCCAATGCCAGCTTGATACGTGGCACAGCCTCATTCATGCCGAGGAGCAGATAGGGATCATGCATCTGATTCAGGTCAGGATGCAAAAAACGTTCGGCCTCCTTCTCATTGTGCACTCCTCGACTCACAAGCAAACGTCCAACAAGGGGTGAAACGGAAAGCGCCTGCGAGAGTCCCGCAGCCGCCTCCAAATCGATATTCGGTGTATTCCACCGGTATTGCGAATAAAGCAATGATAACGCTCCTTTCCTGATCTACTGGACCCGCGCTTCACTACTGAATTAATGTCGCTTCGTGATCGGGCAGTTCATGATTGGATTTATAGGGATAACCTGGATCATAAGGTATCGCTTGAATCTGTACTTCTTTCACATGACTGAAACGGGTGAGCAGTAGAGTCTTGGCCCGATTAGCAATCTCCTGTGCTTCCAGTATTGAGATTCTCGGGTTCACACTAATGACCAGCTCAATCGTAACGTCGTGTTCCTGTTCACGTGCAACCAAATGCTCAATGGTAATGATGCCATATACCCGCTGTACGGTCTCTTTGAAATCTGACGCTTCTTCCTGCTCCAGTTCCTGAACGAGTGAACCATATACCGTGTCCACAATCATTCGGTAACCCTTGTGAAGCACAAAACAGGATGCAATCAACGCAGCCGTGGGGTCCAGGTAGAGCAGCATGCTCAAACCCGTCTCTTCACCAGCCATCGATCCTATAATGCCGATTAACACGGTGAGCGAGCAATAGAGTGCACGGCGATGTTGCTGTGCATAGGCCAGCGCCTGAGACTGGTTTCGTTTACGGAAATATCTGTACTGAAATTGAAAAATCGCTTCTTTCACAGGCAGAGCCGCAACAGCCACCAAAAGTACCGACTTGCCGGGTGCTTCCGGTTCACTTCCGGAGAGACTGCCCAATGCGGAGATGGCAAGCTGTAATCCACCCATGAGAATCAGCACAGATAACAATACTGAGATTCCGGGTCTAGCAACACGTGAATGTTCTTTAAACCGTCCCCTGCGAGCCTTGCTCTTATCGCGTACAGACTTGGAGGGAAAGAGACCAGCCAGGGCAGAACCAGCTTCAGAAGCAGAATACAAGCCGTCAGCGAGCAATGATTTGCTGTTTGCCATATAACCGACTCCCGCTTTGATCACCGCAAGTCCCATATTACCGGCAATACCGCTCCATGTGGCAGCCTGAACAGATGGGATATGTTCTCTGGTCATGAATATTCCCCCTTAATTCTGTACATAAAGTTGCAAAACCGCGCCTGGCAGACGCGGCTTCACAATAAGATGTTTAGTTAGATTCTTTAGCTACTGTTTTTGGCTTATCCACTTGTTTACCTTTGAGCATCAGCCATAGTGGAGCGGCGATATAGATTGAAGAATATGCACCAAACAGTGTTCCGATAACCATCGCAAGCGAGAACATGCGAATGGATTCTCCACCAAATATGAACAAACAGATTGAAGCTGCAAACACGGTGAATGTTGTATTCAGGGAACGTGTCATCGTTTGAGCCAAACTGCGATTGACTACCTCACGCAAGTCGGCTTTGGTTGTCTTTTTGGCAAAACGCAGATTCTCACGAATCCGGTCAAAGATAACGATCGTATCGTTGATCGAGAACCCGACAATAGTCAATACTGCAGTAATAAAGGTCAGATCGACTTCCAAACGGAAGATGGAGAACACACTTATTACAACAAATGCATCATGGAAGAGTGCGATAACCGCAGCCAAACCAAAGCGCCACTCAAACCGGATCGCAACATAGATCATGATCCCGATACTTGCAATGAGTACCGCGTAGATCGCGTTGCGCTCCAATTCTTTGGCCATCTCTGGATCAACGGTATTTACTTCATAGGAAGCCGATGCATCCAGTTTGCTAAATTCCTGTTTAAATTTGCTCTCTTGGGTCTCATCCAGTTCATTGGAGAAACGAACATTTACACGGTCAGCCCCCGGTGTAATGGTAACATCACCCTCATCAACACCGATGTCCTTAACGATAGGTTTAATCTGCTCCGCTGTGATTGCTTTGGATACCGAAATATCCACATTCGATCCAGCACGGAAATCAACCGCATAATTCAAACCCAAAGCCAGAATGCTGATAATCCCCGTAATCGTAAGAATAATCGAGAAGATATAGGCAATCTTACTACCTTTAACATAATCAAAATTCCAATTAAAGCGCACGAATTTCACTCTCCTTCACTCCGAAGTACTTAGGCTTCTTCAACACGTTAGCCCGTACGAGCAGGGTCAACAGGAAGCGGGAGAAGAAAATATTCGTGATGATACTGGTGACAATATCAAAGATCAGCACGAGTGCAAAACCTTTAACCGCACCTGTACCCAGGAAGAACATAACAGCGGCCGCAATAATGGTAGTGACATTGGAGTCAATGATTGTACGGAAGGAATGTTTGCTCCCCGCTTTAACCGATGACAAAATCGACTTACCACTTCGCATCTCTTCTTTAATCCGTTCGTACGTGATGATATTGGCATCGACCGCCATCCCTATACCCAGGATAAACGCCGCAATACCTGGAAGGGTAAGTACAAATTCTCCCATATAGAAGATCGCAAGTACCAGCCACGTATGTGTAATCAAGGCAAAACTCGCGATAATACCAGGAATGCGATAAAGCCCAATCATGAATACTAGAATAATAACGGAACCAATCAATCCCGCTTTAATGGTCTGATCCAGCGAAAGCTTACCAAGTGTTGCACCAACACTTTGTGAATACTTCTCTGTAAGTTTCAGTGGCAATGCACCCAGGTTAATGGTGTCACGAAGCTGGTTTGCTTCGTCACGTGTGTAAGCACCCGAAATCTGAGCGGAACCATCTGTCAACTGTTGTCTAACGGTTGGAGCAGATAGAAGCTCATCGTCCAAATAAATAGCGAGTGGTTGTCCGATCAAACGTTTGGTAATCTCGGAAAATTTGGCTTTGTCTTTCACTTGAATGTCAATCATCGGCTCATTCAATTGAGTGAACACAACTTTGGCTGCATTCTCAACAAATTCATTTCCGCGAAGCTCAATTTTGGTGTATTCGCCTTCCTTGTCGTTCTCAGCTTTACTACGGAAGGTCAAAACAGCCGGTTCTTTCATTTTGGCTCTAACTTCAGCCTCATCCGTTACCCCTGCCAACTTCAATCGAATCCGGTTGCTTCCTTCAGTGGTTACCTCCGGTTCGCTTGTTCCGAGCGCATTGGCGCGGCTTTCAAGACTTTTGGCCGTTTGCACCAAAGATGCTTTGGTGACTTGTTGACCTGCTTCGAGCGGCTCTGCTTCATATAAGATCTCGTAGCCTCCCTTTAAATCAAGGCCCAAGCGTATATTTTTGAGCAGTTCCGGGCTTGTTCCCACCATTACCCCTGTGGTGACAAGCACGACCAGAATGAAACTGATAATTCTTTTCATGCCGTTCCTAGATCCCCTTTCGTTCTCAATATTCCTATTATAGCGATGCCGTAAAAAGCAGTCAATTTTCAACAAAAAAGATCCCTTTCGTCTAGAAAGAGGACCCCCGGTATGCAGACACGGTCATAAAGTTCATAAAGCTTGTTGCTTTCAGTGACAAAATGTCGTTCACCAGCTGGTGAAGCGGTGGAATGCCCTGTTTTTCATATTTATGACTGACGCAATTCCAGACATCTTTGCTGGTGACATATTCGTAACCGACAAGCCTTAATTCCTCCGCTTTGCTACGGCAGAGCATCTCTATTGACTGTTCCAACTCCACATCATTCATTTCTTCCAACGGGGAGCCTCCCTTCGTACATCCAAGCCTTTATGCGGCATCAATATTACATGATTCGACTTCGCCTGATCATATTCCTTCTTGCTGAATATGGTTCTTTTTGTTAATCGTGTCCAAGTTGTCATGAGAAGATAAAGGACTGGCATAGGATGAAGAACAACGGCTTTGTCCCGTTTATGTTGATAGCCTGTACTTTCAACCGGGAAAGAGGGGTAGTCTTGAAGAAACAGACATTTATTCAGGGGGCCATGATCCTGCTCGCGGCAGGCATAATTAATCGAATACTTGGTTTCATCCCGCGCATTGCGCTGCCACGAGTCATTGGTGCAGAAGGTGTTGGCATCTACCAATTGAGCTATCCCTTTTTTATCGTACTGGTGACATTAATTACGGGTGGTATTCCGCTCGCCGTAGCCAAGCTCGTAGCCGAAGCTGATACCGGTGCCAATCGTTATTCCCCCCAGCGAATCCTGCAAGTAAGCTTAAGCTTTACGTTGACCTTGGGTGTAGTATTCATGTTTTTATGCATCCTATTTGCACCCTGGGTTACCAAGTACGTGCTCACAGATGAGCGGGTATACCATACGTTCGTTAGTATGAGCCCCATGATTGCCATTATCGCCGTATCTGCTGTCTACAGAGGGTATTTCCAAGGTAAGCAAAACATGATGCCTACTGCCATTTCATCCATTGTTGAAACCATCATTCGTATCGTCTGTGTCATTTGGTTTGCCTGGCTTCTCCTCCCCCACGGTATTGCCCAAGCTGCTGCTGGTGCCATGCTGGGAGCGCTCGTTGGTGAATTCGGCGGTATGCTTGTACTCTTGTGGAAGTATAACAGGCAGAAGAAAGAATTACCGCTCGCTAACCAACAGAACATGTCCAATCTCACAGCCAAACCTTTAAACCCAATACCTTCAGTTCTGAAAGAAACAGGTACTCCACAGCCGGGATTAATCCGGCGTTTGCTTGCAATCTCTATTCCTGTTACAGCAGGCCGATTGGTTGGCTCCTTATCCTACTTGGCCGAAACCATCGTTACTGCCCAGAGTCTGGCTCTGGCAGGCATATCCAAAGGGCTCGCTACAGCACAATATGGTGCATTACAAGGTATGATTATTCCTTTGCTGTTGCTGCCGGGGGCACTAACCTCATCGCTCGCGACATCACTTGTGCCTTCACTGTCCGAAGCTTCTGCTCAGGGAGATCGCGCTCTGATTCACAAAAGAATGCATCAGGCATTACGTTTGGCACTTGTGACAGGTGCTCCGTTTTCCGTGTTTATGTATGTGCTTGCCGAACCGATGTGTCTTGTTCTGTATAATGATGCATCGATCGGAAGCATGCTGAAACTAATGGCTCCCTTTGCTTTGTTCATTTATATTCAAGCTCCTCTTCAAGCTGCATTACAAGCTCTTGACCGTCCGGGTAAAGCATTGCTAAATACGTTTATCGGTGCTGTTATCAAAATCACGTTGATTTTAACGCTTGCTTCCCGGCCTGAATATGGCATCTTCGGTGCAGTCATCGCCATCTGTGTGAATTCTACTGTAGTTACCCTGTTACATGCCCAAAGCGTACGTAGCCTGCTACAGTTCCGCTTCAAAATGATGGATTGGGTCAAGACGGGTGCAGGAATGTTTATTATGGGAGCAGCGACCCTACTCGTATACGAAGAGACTGCCATGATATTGCCTTTTTGGGTGAGGATGCTTCTCGCTCCTTTTGTCGGGCTTATCGTGTATTTCATCGTCATGGGCTGGACTAAAATGATTGACTTTCATGATCTGTCCCGTGCTCCTTTGATTGGTTCATGGTTCAAGCGCCGCTCAGGCAAATGATTTTCATTTTTTATCATCTTTTGGACTGACATATATCTTCCCATTGTGGTCAATGGAGCATATAAATACATCTTTGAAATCCATAATTCCGTTCTGTTGAATTTGATTTTTCAGCCAAAATCTCGTTTTCTGGATGATCTCCAGATTCTGATCCTGGACCTTTCCGTCCATAATTAAGGGGAGTGGCAGACCTTCATATTTGATATTTGGAAATCCGTCAATCTGATTTTTCTCTGATTTGGATTTACCGAAAGAAGCCCCTTCTGAATCAGAGCCGGAAGAACTGCTGCCGTTAGAAGTATTCTCATCCTTGGGAAAAACGGTCAGCTTGCCTGTGGTCTCCAAAATAGCGAAATCAACCTCACCGATACTGTCTACATTCTGTTCACGGAGTTGTTGTAATAGATCATCCAGATTATATCGTTGCTTCCGCATCTCATCCCGGTGAAGAACGCCTTTGGAGATCAAAACAGTAGGTTTCCCATCAATTATCAGGCGAAGACGCCGACTTTTAAGACCTATAAACGCCATTCCGATCTGTACAATGATCAAGGTAAGCATGGGGGCAATCCCGTGAGAAAGTGGTTTATCAATATCTTCAATGACAAAAGCAGCCATTTCAGCAAGCATGATGGACACGACAAGATCAAACATGGATAGCTTACCAATCTCACGTTTACCCATAACCCTCATTGCACAGTACACCAGAAAGTACATGAGAATGGTTCGAAAGATATGTGATCCGACATCTGGGAAGTTCACAACAGGGGTCCTCCTTCGAAACTGAGTTTTTAACAGTTAGCTGGGTAGTGCAATCCCTATTTTGACCTGAACCTTACATGCTCATGCAGAAATAATCCGTTCATTTAATGGAAAACAGTTCATAAGTCCGAAGGCTTGACCATACACTGTATTAACTTATAACTTGTACAAGGGGGTTGCTTCATGCAATTGATCCGCCGCTTGGTTTCGTTTCGAGTGTCCAATCCGATTCTGTCAGGCCTCTGTCAGGCTTTTGTATGGATGTTTATCGGGGCATTTATTCTCTCCTTGTTTCTCTGGATGAGCGGAATGCGGGAACAGGACCTCTCATTGTATACCTATGTTGTTCATGGCTTGTCATTATTGGTTGGTGGTTTTGTCGCAGGCAAACGTTCTGGTGAAAAAGGATGGTACTACGGAGGGATTACCGGAATCGTATATGGACTGCTTGTGCTGTTGATCGGATTTCTCGCGCTGGATGCTTCGTTAAATTGGAAGGATAGTTTACAACTGCTTAGCGCGTTCTTCATTTCAGCTCTCGGTGGCATGTTCGGTGTTAATACGCATCGCTCCTAACTGACTGGTAAAGAACATCGACCTTCCCTCATAAATCAAAAAAGAGAACCGGGTCTCCAAGGAGATCCGGTTCTCTACTAGGGAATACGCCACAAACGCACCCTCGTTATTCTATGTTACAGTAACTATTCAACAGCCGTATCACGAGCTACAGCCGTGCTGATTGCATTACGGTCAAATGTAAGCTTAGTTACATCGTTTACACGCAATACAACCACATCGTCCGTAATCTCAGCGATCGTACCGTGAAGGCCACCAATCGTTACAATTTTATCGCCCTTTTTCAATTGGCTCAGCATGGAATTCCGTTGCTTTTGCTTTTTGTTCTGTGGACGAATCATCAAGAAGTAGAAAATCGCAACCATGAGTACCAAAGGTACAATCAAAGATACGATTCCACCGCCTTGCGCTCCTGCTAGAGTCATTCCCTGAAACATTCAAACTCCCCCTTATCGACTATACATACAGATATTGCTTGTTACGCCGGTTTCCTTAGAACCTCAATCAGAAACCTTTGTCATTGTCATGAAGACCATATTGATCGAAAAATTCATCCCGGAAATCAAGCAAACGATCTTCCATAATGGCTTTACGTACATTACGCATCAGATTCTGCAAGAAATGAAGATTATGGATCGTTGTCAGACGCAGGCCAAATGTTTCATCTGCTTTGATCAAATGACGCAGATAAGCTCTGGAATAGTTGCGACAAGTGTAGCAATCACATTCAGGATCTAATGGTCCAAAATCGGTTGCAAACTTGGCATTACGAACTACCAGACGTCCTTGACTGGTCATCGTTGTTCCGTTACGGGCAATCCGAGTAGGCAGAACACAATCGAACATGTCCACTCCACGAATAGATCCCTCAATCAACGCATCGGGCGAACCTACCCCCATCAAATAACGTGGTTTATTGGACGGCAACAAAGGTAACGTATAATCCAATACACCATACATCAAATGTTTCGGTTCTCCAACACTCAGTCCACCAATAGCATACCCCGGGAAATCCATGGAAGTCAAATCTGCGGCGCTCTGACGGCGAAGATCTTCATGCATGCCTCCCTGTACGATGGCAAACAGACCTTGGTCATGCGGACGAGCGTGACTTTCGAGACAACGTTCTGCCCAGCGGCTTGTTCTTTCGAGTGATTTTTTTACATATTCATATTCAGCCGGATACGGTGGGCATTCGTCAAACGCCATCATAATATCGGAGCCAAGTGCATTCTGGATTTCCATCGCCACTTCAGGAGAAAGGAACTTCTTGTCTCCATTCAGATGAGAACGGAAGTTAACGCCTTCTTCCGTAATCTTGCGCATCTCGCTGAGAGAAAACACTTGGAATCCGCCGCTGTCCGTCAGAATTGGACGATCCCAGTTCATGAATTTGTGCAATCCGCCAGCTTCACGGATAATTTCATGTCCTGGTCTCAGAAACAGGTGATAGGTATTACTCAAAATAATCTGAGCATCCATTTCTTTCAACTCTTCAGGGCTCATTGTTTTGACAGTCGCCTGTGTACCTACAGGCATAAAGGTTGGTGTCTCAATAATACCGTGAGGTGTATGTACACGTCCCAGACGTGCACCGGATTGTTTGCAAGTTTTGATATGTTCATACGTAATTGCTGCCATTGGTTTTAATCATCCTCTAAAAGTTAATCGTTATACTAATATATCAACATGGCATCGCCGAAGCTGAAGAACCGGTATTTCTCTTGGATGGCTTCCTCATATGCCTGCATAATATGTTCCCTGCCTGCTAGTGCACTAACCAACATAACCAACGTGGATTTCGGGAGATGAAAATTCGTAAGCATCCCATCGATCACTTTGAAGGAATAGCCCGGATAGATGAAAATGCTGGTCCATCCGCTGCTCGCTTGCAGTATTCCATTTTCAAATTTGCTACCTACCGTTTCCAAAGTCCGACAGCTCGTTGTCCCAACCGCAAAAACACGGTGTCCATTCGCTTTAGTCTGGTTAATCAGGTCTGCCGTTTCTTGTGACAAGGAGTAATACTCCTCATGCATAACATGATCTTCTACAACGTCAACCGACATTGGTCTGAATGTTCCCAGTCCTACATGAAGCGTGATGAAGGCCACATTAACACCTTTGGCACGAATCTGATCCAACAATTCATCCGTAAAGTGCAGTCCCGCTGTAGGTGCAGCCGCCGATCCTTCATGCTTGGCGTACACGGTCTGGTACCGTTCACGGTCATCCAATGTCTCTTTGATATAAGGTGGCAACGGCATCTCACCCAGACGGTCCAGAATCTCTTGAAAGATTCCATCATACGTAAACGTAAGTGTACGTGCCCCCATCTCGCCCTCTTCTTCAATGATTGCCTTCAGTTCCTCACCGAATACGATGACCGAACCGGCTTTCAGCTTTTTACCCGGCTTAACCAGTGCTTCCCACCTGTCGCCTTCCACATTTTTGAGCAATAACACTTCCGCTTTTGCTCCGGTATCTTCTTTTGTACCGAACAGACGGGCTGGTAGAACACGTGTATCATTCAGAATCAATGTATCACCGGGATTCAGAAAATCGATAATATCGGGAAACGTTTGATGATTAATCTCACCACTATCTTTGTTCAAGGTGAGCAAACGGGATGCCGTGCGATCAAGCAACGGTGTCTGTGCTATCAATTGCTCTGGTAATTCAAAATCATATAAGTTCACATTCATTTAGTTTCATTCCTTAACAATAGTCGCATTTTGATAATAGTGTTTCAATATTGCCTGGTAATCATACCCTTCATCTGCCATGCCTTTGGCTCCCCATTGGGACAAGCCCAATCCGTGGCCATTGCCCTGACCGATGAACATGAAGGTCTGACCCTGCGTTACCGCTCTCGCTTGACCATCACCACTCATAACCACAAGTGCATTACCGGATGATGTTCCTGCGCCAGAAGAAGACAATACAGAGGCACCATTTGAGCCGGTTTTACTGGCTGTTTTGCCGTCAGCGCCTAATACAGTATAACTTCCGGTCCCTGCAATATCAAATAGAGTGCTCGGTAATCCACCGAGTGCAGAGCGGTATGTATCGGCATATTTCACCGTCATAGCCTGTCCGTTGGCAGTGACTTCAAGTGCTCTTCCGGAAGGTCCACGCTTGGTCACTTCCAAGGTTGAGATTGAAGCAGGAACAGAAGATGTTGTTTTACCCTGAAGGGATTTAACCAACTGGGCAGACGTGAAAGGTCCTCTCACCCAAGCATAATCATTGGATTGAGCCACTTTTGCCAGTACAACAGCTTCGTTGCCTGGATTCATTTTGGCTACAGGTTCAACGGTGGATTGAACTAACGGAACGGAACGCACATTGGTATTCTGAGCCGTTACCGTCACTTTTGCCAGTCCCGCATTGGTCTTGGTCGTTAATTCTTTGATGTTATCCTCACGAATGTACCCGCTAACGCCTGTACCCAGTAGCACATGGTACCACGTATGTAATCCTGCCTGGGCTGATGTATCTCCTGAACTAACCACATTGGTGAACACACCTGCTCCGCCGTTCCATACCTCAGAAGGATGAGCCGTCTGGCCGCCAGCATTAGAGGAGAATACAGCTTCGATGATTTTCCCACCGCTCTTGACCACTTCTCCAGCAGTTGCATCCACTGCACTGGTTACTTTATCGTTCTCCGAACCAATCCCGTTGTAGGCTTGGCTGAGCGTTGTATCCACAACATTCGCAATTTTGAAACGTTCACCCTGTTGAAGCGCGTAGGATCGAGCAGCTACGGCTTGAACTTTCAGAGCTTCAGCAGGCCAGGAGGAATACACCTCTGCCCCTACGACAGAGTACAGGTATTGCTCCAGTGGAACGACGTTGACCAACGCCAGATCACCACTTACGATGCTGATTTCCATATCTCCACGATACGTTCGCTGGGAACGTTCCACTACTTTGATACCATTGCCATTCCCTTGTACCAATGCTTTGGATTCAGTACCTGCAATGGTGTAATGCGGAGCTGTTTTGAGTGCATCCGTACTTAATCCTGCATCCTGGCGGATGATGAGCCCTGCATTAGTGTTGACAGGTGAAAGGCTTACCCCCGGAGCTTTGGCTTCCACACTGTTCTTCAATGCGGTTAATTCCGCATCCGTTGAAGCTTCACCCACCCATACCGCGTATGCTTGGCTTCCACCACTCAGTTGAAGGACTGGATAGACACTACTAACTCCTGTTGATAAAAGGGTGGCTTGTACTGCCTCTGCTTCCTGAATCGAACCATAGGTTCCAGCAGACAGGCGTTTACTTCCCGTTACAGCTGGCTTTTGACCAGCCAATTGAGCTGCTGCTACCTTTTGTACTCGTGTAACAGCTTGTCCTGCCAGTGCCTCCGTTGCATAGTTGCCTGTGTAGAGCTGGTAAATGGCATTTCCATTCACAGACGTTGTGAACAGCAAAGGTTTATCCGCGGTTGCCTGCAACAATTTTGCTGCTGCCGATGCTGCCTTGAAATCCGCTGTTTCCAACACCTTTACTCGGAATCCATCTGCACTGAAACGGACCTGCCCTGCCGGAAGACTTACATTTGCGCCACTCTCCGATTGGATGCTCCATTGTCCCGTCGATTCAAGCGTAATGAGTGGTGTAGTTGATTTATACGTACTACCCAGATTTGCAAACATGGCTACCCGGATCGTCTGTCCATCATTTCCTGCTGCATACGCAGGCACTTGCAGACAACCCACTGTCAAAAGAGCTGCCGCCAGTACCTTCAATCGACGACTCCACTTCTTCGTTCGTATTGCTTTTCCCACAATCAGACTCCTCTCCGTGCATTTCTTTCATTTTATATCGGATTAACACGTGATTATTTCAATGTTTATGGTGAACCTTCAAATGAGCATGTTCAACAGATTCGATTATTTCCCATCTCTTGGTGGAACAGGCAAACCCAAATGATGATAGGCGAGATCTGTTACGATCCTGCCCCTTGGTGTACGCTGAATCATACCAATCTGAAGCAGATACGGTTCATAGACATCCTCGATCGTCTGACTTTCTTCCCCGATTGTAGCAGCAATTGTATCCAATCCTACGGGACCTCCCCGGAAGCTGTTGATCATCGATTTGAGCATCTTATGGTCAATGTCATCCAGACCACGCGGATCAATCTGGAGACGTTGCAACGCTTCTTCCGCCAGTGTCTGCGTTATAATCCCATCACCACGCACCTGTGCAAAGTCGCGTACTCGTTTTAACAAACGGTTCGCGATCCTCGGTGTCCCACGTGAGCGCAATGCAATCTCTTGCGCAGCATCTCCCACAATCTCTACACCCAAAATTTCGGTAGAGCGTGAGACGATATAAGCCAGCTCATCAACCGTATAGAATTCCAAGCGACTTATAACACCAAATCGATCTCGAAGTGGAGCAGACAGCAATCCAGCACGCGTTGTAGCCCCAATCAGAGTGAATGGCGGCAGATCCAGCCGAACGGAACGTGCACTTGGACCTTTACCAATCATAATATCCAATGCCGAATCTTCCATAGCAGGGTACATGACTTCTTCAACCGTACGATGCAAACGATGAATCTCATCAATAAACAAGACATCGCCTTCCTGCAGATTGGTTAACAATGCTGCAAGATCACCCGGGCGTTCAATGGCCGGGCCTGACGTAGTTCGTAAATTAACGCCCAATTCGTTGGCAATAATGTTGGCAAGTGTTGTTTTACCAAGTCCAGGTGGTCCATATAACAAAACGTGATCCAATGCCTCATTACGAAATTTGGCAGCTTCAATATATATCTTTAAATTTTCCTTCACCTGATTCTGCCCGATATATTCATTCAGATACCGGGGACGAAGACTCAACTCAACATTTTGGTCCTCCATCATCAGGTTCGCGGAAATAATCCGGTCATCCATGTTCATCCCTACCTTTTTTTGCAGGCTACAGCTATATTATAATATGCAATTTGTATTATCCCGTAAACAGCATTTGCAGCGCCTTTTTCATCAACACATCAACGGAATCTGCTGTAGTAACATCCTTTTTCAATTTGAGCCATACTTTATCAAGCTCACTGTCAGTATACCCAAGTGCCTTGAGACCTTCACGTGCCTCATCCCAGGCTGAACCACTTCCCGACTCTTCCGATGGAGGAGCGAACAACCCTGTTGCATACGCTGCCGCGCCAAAACTATCCAGCTTATCCTTGAGATCCAGAATCATGCGTTGTGCAGTCTTCTTGCCGATGCCTGGCAATTTGGTCAAGAACGTAAGATTCTCCTGGTAAATCGCCGTAACCACATGTTCTGGTGTACCTCCAGCGAGTATGCCCAGAGCTACTTTTGGACCGATACCGGATACTTCAATCAGTTTACGGAACAAACGCTGCTCATCCCGTGTAACAAATCCAAACAGCAACATCGCATCCTCACGTACATGATGGTGAGTGTATACGGTAATTTCGCCTTCTTGCTTCGCAAACGCAAATGGATTTGGACAGAATACGCGATACCCTACACCATGAACATCCAGCACAATATAATCATTCTCTACATGAATGAACTGTCCTCTTAGAAAATCAATCATTTTCGCAATACCTCATTCAACTTGGAATTTAATGTATAAGAGTGTGCGTGGCACACGGCTACAGCCAATGCATCCGCTACGTCATCCGGCTTAGGAATGACCTGAAGACGCAAGAACATTTTGACCATCTCCTGCACTTGCTTCTTCTCCGCTTTACCGTACCCCACAACAGCCTGCTTGATCTGCATTGGCGTATACTCTGCAATAGGCAAACCCTTCTGTGCCGCAACGAGTACCATGACGCCTCTCGCCTGACTGACAGACATCGCTGTTGTAACGTTCCGATTGAAAAAAAGTTTCTCCAGCGCTACTGCGTCCGGTTTGTATTTATCAATCAATTGCACCATACCTTCATATACGTGAAGCAACCGTTCCTCTTCAGGGGTATGAGCTTCCGTCTGAATACATCCATATTGTACGGGTACCACCTTACTGCCGATTTTATCCACAAAACCAAAACCAACAATCGCAATCCCCGGGTCAATTCCCAAAAAACGCAAAACCATCTCTCCCTCACAAAAGCGAACATATGTATCGTTCATTTCATTATAACAAAAGATAGACCCTGCGGCAGGAAAAACTTTGTCTAACTGATTACTCGTCTTTATTCGCGGATTTTTTACATGTTTATTCGTATTTTCATGTATTTCAGTTCAAACGACAAAAAGGACATCTCTTCGATGTCCTTCATCACATTCCACGTATTTTAGATTCAATCGCTTGGTTACGCAAACCACCAATGTTATTGCTTGCCACCATCGTTTCAGTACTTCACAATTTTAATACCGTAGGTGAGGACGTTTGGATTACCCGCCATTACGGATTAAATGATGGTCTTCATCCACGGCATAGTCACTGAACGTAGAGATCACGCTATCATACTCATCCTTGTCTTGAATCCGAATACCCTGTTGCAATTGCTCTAGTACGCCTTCAGGCAAAGAACTTTCCAACGTTCCAACATCCAATTGAAAGAACGTACGAATAACCTTCTCTTCTGCAGGCTTACCCTCGTACAAATTAAGGTTCCCTACAGCATCTATACTGATATAAGCCTGTTGTTTACAAAGCGGTGAAAGGTCATCTACACGTTGCTTCAGATGCAACTCATCTGATGTTCCAACGGTAGCATCCCATTCCGGATGTTGAGCCAGCAGCATCTTCAACTGTGGTCTAGCCATCTTGCCTAACTGCTCTGTTTCCACTCCGCAGATGTACTTTGTCTCCAAAACCACACTTGTTAAATGATCCGGATCAGAATCAAGTTGCTCTACTAACGCCTGAATCTCCTGTTCAGATCTTGTTTCCTGCGTAACAGGCCCCAACACACTGGTTGCCTCACTAAAATTAGTTGTCAGCAAACGCTCTATCGCCGATGAGATAGACAACCCGCTGTAAGCCAATATCGTAACTGCAACTAGAGCCGCCGTCATCCATACTGTTCGTTTCCACCTTCGCCAGCGTCTCTTGAATTGTTTTCTGAAGTTAAACGTGTTCACATGAACCCCTTCTATCACTTTTTAAACCTATTGTGACCTAAAGATTGAGGCTTTATGCACAATTAACTTGTAGTCTGAAGAAGGAACACACATGTGTTAGGTTAGAGAATTTGTCATAGTGAATACCGGAACCTGCATATATAGAATCTTATATAGATAAATATAAAAAAACACTATCTAATTATAGATAGTGTTTTTAGAGATCGGGATGACACGATTTGAACATGCGACCCCCTGGTCCCAAACCAGGTGCTCTA
>ENA-OVGQ01000144-OVGQ01000144.1-human-gut-metagenome-genome-assembly--contig:-NODE-144-length-93109-cov-45.526286_pt1 | contig 93109 bp, 67 predicted proteins | sample MGYA00237774_ERZ505427 | MGnify/ENA primary metagenome ERZ505427 (study PRJEB26158, sample SAMN06016404) | human gut metagenome | biome: human gut; feature: ankylosing spondylitis patient; material... | reverse complement strand
TTAAAGAGTTCTGCTGTCTGATACAAGAGGATAAATTGAATTGATAGAACTCACCAAAAGTAAAGAACATTATCAATTATCATTCATTAATTAATTAAAACTATGAAGAAAAAATTCTATGGAGCCCTTCTGTTAGGAAGTGTACTTCTTGCAGGGGGTATGGTATCTTGTTCTGATTACGATGATGACATTAACAGCTTGAATGACCGCGTAGCAGCAGTTGAAGAAACTGTAAAGGGGCTTCAAGATAAGATTAATGCAGGATGTGTAATCACAAGTGTCGACCCAACAGAAAACGGAGTTAAGGTAACATTAAGCAACGGTGAATCATTCGAGTTGTTAAATGGAGCTCCAGGAGCAGCCACTACAGTGGAAATTGGAGAGAATGGAAACTGGTTTATCAATGGTGAAGACACAGGCAAACCATCTAGAGGTGAAAAAGGTGAACAAGGAGAACCTGGAGAAGATGGAGAAGATGGAACAGCAGCCACTGGTAAATACTACAAACCAGGAGAAAATGGATATTGGATTGAAGTAACTGTAGGTGCAGACGGTAAAGAAACTGAGACTGAAACAACTATCAGTTGGATGCCAGATGGAACAATGACAGCTGTATGGGACTCTGAAAATGGACAATTGCTGATAAGCAACGTTAAAGGTTACGAGGGTATTTTAACAATTAATTTAACCACAGAGTTAAAGTCGCTAGTATTCGAGCCAGATTTCTATTATCAAGGAATCGAAGCTATGGAAGCTAGAACTTTCAATTATACAGAAAAACAAATCGCAGCAGTTGATCCAAATAAAGATTACTCTACAGATGCTCCAATTGAGCTTGATGGTGTTGCAATGACTCCAGGATTAGTTGCAAAATATCACATGAATCCATCTTCAGCTGATTGGAAAAAAATCGAATCATTAAGTTACATCTCAGATGATAAAGATTACACAAGAGCTGGTGGTGTAGTTAAAGCTACAGTAGTTGATTGGGAAGGTAAAAACGGTATGTTAACAGTACATTCTCAGTTGACAGATGGTATTATTAAAGACATCAACGATGATAGTAAAGTTACAGTTTTAGCATTGCAGGCTAATTATAATGGTAAAGAAGAAAATTCTGTAATTACTTCTGATTATGCTGCTGTAAAGGCTACAAACTACAAGAACTTAGTATTGGCTAACTCTGCTGCATACGGTGCCCCAGTCCATACAATGCACTTATATACAAATGCACAGGACGCTATCAATAATGCAGCAAGTCATGAAATTGTATGGAATCATACTGGTTTGGACGTAGCTACTTTAGTTCAAACTCACTATGACAATCCAGCAAATGCCCATGTTGCTTGGGATGTAAATGCTGCAGACGGAATAGTAGAAGATTATGGCTTCAAATATAGCTTCGAACTTGTAGGTTACCATAAAGGTGATAACAAGACTTCAGAAAGTGCTCATGCGGTAATGCAAGGTTCATTATTGAAACCATGTATGCCTACTGAAGACGGACTTCAACCAGAATGGGATGATGTAACCGAAGAAACTCAAAGCAAAGCAGAAAAAGATCGTGAACCATTGGTTCGTGTAATTTTAACTGATGTTGTAAGCAACAAGGTTGCAGCTGTAGGATACATAAAATTCAGAATTGTTGAAAAAGAAACTCCAGTACAAAGTGAGGTTATCTTAACTCCTGAATTTGGCTTCAATGATGGATATACTGTAGATTGTACAGAAACTGAAAAGACATTGAAGATTGAATGGCATGACTTCGAAAGAGATATTCTCGCACAACTTGAAAAGCAAGGAATTTCTAAAGAAGACTTCCACGACAACTTTACATTGGATGGCGGTAACGATGATGCAACTCAGTACGATGGTAAACTTGTTACATCAGTACCAACTGCTAAGAAAGGTATTGTAAAACAGACTATCACCGATACAGGTGCCGAAGAAACTCAAATTATTACTTGGACACTGAAGAACAATGAAGCTTACCAGTTGTTTAAGAATAATGAAGCAGCTTCTGTAATCGTTCGTTATAGTAAAGAAATTGAACCAAATGTATATCAGTACATTTATATTACATTAACTTGGACTCCTAATCCACGTAACGTACAGCCAGCTGGTACTTTAGAAAATTCTGATAAGATTAAGAACTATTGGTATGCGCACAATGGAAATATTCCAGGAGACGGATTCGACGATATCCATGCAAATGTTGAAACAGTAGGTGAAATAGGTAATACAGACCAGTTCAAATCAGATATCTTGAATACATTCGAAGGTAACGATGTAACTGTTTCAGGTGTTGACGGTGTTTATACAGCATTCCAGAATGCTAATTTGACGAAAACATTTACCTTTGTAGACCCTCAAGGAAGTGAGCTGACTCCAATCATGGGTAACTCTGGTACAATGTATGATATTACAGTCAGTGCAGATGGTAAGACATTGTATGCAAATGTAGTAAGTAATCCTCTTGTAAAACAAGCAGTAGTTGTAATCAATGGTTCTGTATTAGAATATCAAGGAAAAGATGATAATACAAATTATTCTTTTGCAAGAGATATCTTAAATGCAGATGACCATAAAGATTTCACAGACGAAGATAAAAATGGTAAAAAGACATTTACTGCACAAATTCAAATCAATGCAGCAAATTGTGACTACGTACCATTCAACCTTAGCAACAATACATTCTTTGCTAAGTTCTTACGTCCGATCACTATCAGTGATCCACATGAAACAAACTTTGTGGACGCTACAACAGGTGGTGCTACGGCTGACTTGAAGTTAACATTTGTTGACTGGCGTGATCATAACTTTGATAACGCAGCTGTAACCAAAGATGAAAATTATTATGAATACTATGATGTTGAGTCAATTGAACAGAATGGTGATATCATGACTGACTTGAACGGAACAGAGGGTAAATTTGACAGAAAATTAAGCGATGTAACTGACAATGTTAAATTTACATTTAAAGCTCCAACCAAGCAGGAAATTCAAAATGAAACAAATCACTATTTCGGAACATTAAGATATGAAAATAATGGTACAACTGTAGGTAATTTCCAGATTAAGGTTCCATTTGATGTAACATACGATTGGGGTACAATCCGAGTATATGTAATATGTAAGATTTCTCAGACCGAAGCTAACTAAGCATAAAGCCTGGAATTCTAGAAATAATTAAAGTAAGGGGCTCAAAGCCCCTTACTTTTTATACCTAAATAGGAAAAAAATGAAAAAATTAAATATCATTGCTATAGCAATTTGCTTATTAAGTTTTTTTTCATGCCAATCAGCTGATAAAAATCAGCAAAAAGATTCGAATACAACTGAACTAAATAGCTTTGTAAGTGGACTGGTAAAGGAAGATACAACATCTGTTGAAAAATTAGTAAACACATATATGACCTATGCACAAAACAAGCAATACAGTGAAGCTGCTGCAATGCTTTTTAAACCAGATACGGCAGATATATGGAATGAGCCAATACCTCTAGACAATGATGAAATGGAATCCGTAAAGGCTGTTCTTAAACGTTTTCCTGTCCTGAGCTATAAGATTACAAATATGGAATTCCGAACTGCAGTCGACAATGAAATAAAATGTTCATTTGTAATGAATGACTCATTAAACATAACAAGCAGTTGGACTTTCAGACCTATGAATTATTTAGGAGGATGGCGCCTCTGTTTAATGAAATGATTCCACATATTATAGCGATAATATGCAACTCTCTTAAAAATATTAAACCATACCAATGATTTAACTTTTTAAATAATTACACTATGCATTGGAATAAATTATTAACACTATTAGCAATTGGATTAATTCCAATAACAGCTAAATCACAAGTAGTACAATCTTCAACTGAAGGAAAAACAGAGTTTGTTCCTCATTGGTTCATGCAAGTACAAGCCGGTGCAGCACACACACGTGGTGAAGCGAAATTCGGAGACTTGATTTCTCCAGCAGCTGCTATCTACGGCGGCTATCAGTTTACACCGCTCTGGGGACTGCGTGCCGGAATAAGCGGCTGGCAGGCTAAAGGAGGATGGGCTGCCGATGGACAACTTTACAAGTATAACTACTTGCAGGGTAATGTAGATGCTACACTGGATTTGGGCAACTTGTTCTGCCGCTATAATCCAGACCGTTTCTTCAATGCATACTTGTTTGCAGGTGTGGGCCTGAATGGTGGCTTCAACAATGATGAAGCTGTAGCATTGGCTAACAAAGGCTATGATCTGCGCTACTTATGGACAGATAATAAGATCAGCCCGGTAGGTAGATTCGGATTGGGTACAAATCTGCGACTGACTTCTAATCTGTTTTTCAATATCGAAGTAAATGCCAATGTTTTGTCAGATAAATTCAATTCAAAGAAGGCTGGCAATGCAGACTGGCAGTTTAATGCGCTTGCCGGATTTACTATCAAATTCGGAAAGACTTCACGCAAGACAGAACCTGTTTATTATGAACCGACTCCGCAACCGGCTCCCGTTGTAAAAGAAGAACCGAAACCGGTACAACAGCCTGCTCCGGTAAAACAGGAAAAGGTAACTATGACAGAAAATGTCTTCTTCGCGCTTAATTCTTCTGCTATCCGCAGCGGAGAAAAACAGAAGATTGAAAAGCTGGCAGAATTTATGAAGAACCATGCTGAATGTAAAGTTACCATCTGTGGATATGCAGACAAGCAGACTGGTAATGCAGATATCAACATGCGCCTTTCTAAGAAACGTGCTGAAAATGTAGCTACCCAACTGAAAGAAATGGGTATCGACAGCCAGCGTATCACTGTAGATTACAAAGGTGATACCGTACAGCCATTTAGCACACCGGAAGAAAACCGTGTAAGTATCTGTATAGCTGAATAACAGAACCCTTTAATTCTTCATAACATGTAAGGAACGTCACTCTCCTATTCCCTAGGGAGAAGATGACGTTCCTTCTATTTAGTAAACATCAAAAAAAGGAATCTTTCAATATTTTGAACAAAGTTATACTGCGCTACAACTATAACATTTTAAAAGGTAACTTCTATTAATGATAACCTAATTTTATCAGACAGCAATAATAATCAATACAATTTCAATTCATAACCGTAACCTCTTTTTTAGACAAGTGCGAAATAAAATAATAAAAGAAAAGTGGTAATAATTAAAATCAAGACGAACTACGGCACAATATACTATCATATAAGCCTCTTACTAACAAATATCTAGCACCAATCTTTAACATCAAATTAAGAAAAAAACGTACTTCTTAGATAACCCTCCATTTATCCTTTTTACTACATCGTCCATCTGAGATAAATTTATCTCTATCCGTATCATAAAGATTGTAGGAGATATACACATAGAAAATTTTCATATAAAATTATTGAAGAAATTCTATTTTTATAGAAGTTACACTTCACACAAATACCAAAGCACATAATCACAGTTAGAATATTACAAATAGCTGCGGAAATTCATACAAACATTTCATATATCTTGCACCAAAATGTTATAGCAAATCTAAGAAATGATACTCTATTCAGAGATTATATTTTTTATATACATTAATTATCAAAAGCTGTGCACATAGTTAGTTATTTCTATATAGAACTCAAACATAATCCAATGAGAATAATCTGTCAAATTGCAACCGACTTCTTTCTCGAACATTATTAGAGAGCACACAATAGTAATATTAACAATAATTTATTACTATAAAAGATATTACATAAACTAGAGCACTTATATTTTTTACACAAAAAAAATTTATCTTATCTAATATTTAATTATATATTTCTTGTTTTTATTCAATTAATTTCCTTTTTTTGCATCGATAATTTTTTATGACATCAAGTTTATTATTTGAGCTATATAAATACAAAAAAATAATATCTATATAATTACTTTTTAAAATTATCATTACTATGAGAACAAAAAAAATCCTATTCTATTTACTGATAACACTATTTATAAAGATATTAACATCGTGTTCTGGAAGCGAAATGAAGAATATTCCTTCGGAAGAATGGATTAATTTTCCAGAGGGAAAGTCTTATACAGTGGAAGGAGAAGGTGGAAAACTAGAAATAAAGTTTTCTACAACAGAAGACTGGTCGTTGTCGACACAAGAAGATTGGCTAGAAATAGCCCCAGTCTCAGGAACTTCAGGTGCAAATACAATTCAAGTTACTGTAGAATCTAATAATACCAATATTGTGCGAAACAGCACATTATATTTAGTTTCCAAACAATCTAAATCTTCTACAGAAATTACTATTACTCAAAAAGTATCAGATCAAAATAAAGAGCCCGAATCGGGCTATTTGGACATGAATCTAGATAGCCCTTCTGTGCAATTAACATATGAAGTATCTACAGGAACTGTCAACGTGATATATTCAAACGGGAATATACCGACAATCCAAAAAGGGAAGGCGATTGTACTACCTGATCAATATGACCATGACATTAGAGTAATCGAAGAATATAAAATAGATGGCAATAAGGTGAGTCTGAATACCAAACAAGGAAATATGTGTGACTTATTCCGGAATACAGAGTTCACATTGACTACAGATTCTCGATTAGATCCTCTAACTCGCGCTGGAAAAGGGGGAGCTGTCATTACCCCATCACAGGTTACACTTATTGCAGGAAACAATCGACACGTTATTTATAAGAAAGAAATAGTTACACGTGCAGATGTGAATGTCGTGGATAACTTATATACATTTTCTGAAGATTATAGAGGAAATGTACTCTATGAGAATGGCGGCAATAAACTTTATTGGGATAAATGTTCTTTTGATTTGGGACTGAACAGTGTATTTTACTTTAACTTCAGTGAAGAAATTAAAGATGAGATAAGAATGGGGGATTTAAAGGAGTTTTCTTTCTATCTGGACGGGAATGTTGATGTAGATTTCCTGTTGAAATATTTGGGTAAGAAGGAATTGACGAAAGAGTCTGACAGAATTATTTTAAAAAAAGTAACACCTACATTGGAATTGAAGTTCCTAGTAGGTAATGTACCGGTTTTCATCTCTTTGGATACAAATCTTGGAGAACGATTCTCCTTGAATACATACTCAGAACTATGTGCCAGTGCGGGTTTGAACTTTCATTCAGACGCCCGTCTAGGTATGTCTTGGTGTAAAACAGGAGGAGTGGAAATAATCAAAGATTTTGAATATGAATATAATGAGTATGATCCAACTTTCAATGCGGAGGGCTCACTTTCTGCACAGGTTTCGTATTATCCGCAGATTGAAATCTCAATCTATAAATTCATAGGACCCTGGATAGATGTTGTCCCTTATCTTCAGCAAGACGTTAAAGCAGGGCTACAGATAACGGGATCCGGAAACAACTATGTAGGTTGGGAGTATCTTCTGTCGTCTGGAGTAGATACTAGAATGGGATTAAACTTCGATTTTTTCCTTTTTAACGTAAATGCTTACGAAACGAATTCAATTAACCTAGTTACTACTAATCTTTATACAGCTCCTTATAATCTGTCACTCGTTTCTCCGTCAAACGATTTATTCCATGAAAATGAGGAAATAAATGCAACATTTAGAGTTACCTCACTATTGGGAGACGAAGAGGTTCCTTGCGCCGGGGCTTTCGTTCAATTTGTGGGTGAAGGCAGATTAAGTCGTAAGTATGCCATGTCGGATGAAGATGGTCTGGTAACAGTTACATGGATTCCAGATTCAAAATCATTATCAAGAGCTGTTTATCCTATTACAGCTGTACCACGCAGATTATATGTAAGAGTAATAGGAAGTCAAGGAGAAATAATTAAAGAATTACCTTGGAAAGTAATGATTGACTGATATGCTCATTGCATCTTAATGATAAAAAATCATTTATCGAAAAAAATCATTATAGTAACTTATATAGTGCTTCTTTTTATCCTCTGATAAAATTCTACAAAAAAATAAATAAAAATGTGCTGACCTCACAAATGAAGTCAGCACATTTTCGTAAGATTTCTGTCATCAAATAATAAAATATACATTTTAGCGGACGTTCTATGGTTAAGTTATAAAATTATTGACAAAGGCAAAAATCCTTCAGATAAGCCGTAAGCATGATGTTTATTACTGAAATACATCTTAGCGTTAGCCTCTAGCCGTTATCATGCGTTTTGATTCTTTGTAAGAAATAATGCTTTCCTATAGGTAGAAGTTCACAAACTTGTAGTCTTGGTATTAGCATATTCTCCGATCTTTAGCTCAAAAGTACAGGGGGAGTATTCAAAAACTGGGAAAAAGAGAAAAAAGGTTCATACAGTAATCCATGCCAATGAAGAAATATCTTCAAATATCAAGTTTACATCTAGAGCAACAAACAATTCTTTCATGTTAAGAGCCTCTGCACAGAACAAAAGGATATAATTACTAAGATTGTACATATAGCAACTATGAAAAAATTGAAAACGCTAACACAAAGAGATTTATTGTATTATGCAGAAAGTGCAAATACCATTAAAACACAGATTTGAATAACACTCCACTTATAATAATAAAAGAGCTGACTTTTTCTAAGCTTGCAACCATAATAAGGATTACGCTTATGTATTATGCTAATCCCTACTGTCTGTCAATCATCCGGAAAAAGAGAACTCTCTTGAAAGTAAATCAGAAAGAAGATTATAACCATCAATCTTTAAACAAAACTTAGAATTACAAAATAAAAACTGACTACTGAATAACAATAGCCGAGTAATACTTTTTTATTGCTATCCCTAGGTGTTTTTTTAAGATTTCAATCTCCATTACAAGAATTTAGACAATAATCTCAGTAGTCAAAGAATTGCTGTTCATTTCGTTGCATCTCTATCATCAGAATGTTACATTCCCTCTCGCTTCGCAGTAAGCAGTAAGCATCAAACACGACTCAGAGATCTGTTTCGAAGACCCCAAACTCCGTATTCAGATGAACCAAATCTACAAACACTTTCTTTTTCTCTCAAGATACTAACTCACTAGAGTCCTTTTTCCACAACAATTTAACTCTGAATCAACATAAAGATTAATACATTTACTTCTTTATTCTTTCTGTCATAGGTTTATCAATCAAAATCTACACAAAACTAAATCTTTTTAAATGTAATTCTACTTTCCGGCAGTAAAAAACCTATTGTGAATAAGATAGTATACTTATTTACATTGTTACAAAATGCTCTCAATTGTTTTTCCCGAAAAAATTAGTACCTTTGCTAAATAAAGTATCTAATAACAAACGCACTAAACTATACACATGAAAATAGAAGATAAACTGACTGCCTCCGTCATCAACGGGGTAAAAGAATTGTACGGTGCAGAAGTGCCTGCCAAAATGGTACAATTACAGAAAACCAAGAAGGAGTTTGAAGGTCATCTTACGCTTGTGGTTTTCCCTTTTCTAAAAATGTCGAAGAAGGGACCGGAGCAAACAGCACAGGAGATCGGTGAATATCTGAAAAAGAACGAACCGGCTATCGCAAATTATAATGTAATCAAAGGATTCCTGAACCTGACTATCGCATCGGATGTATGGGTTGAACTGCTGAACCGCATTCACGCTGATGCTCAATGGGGTATCCAGAAAGCTACGGAAGATGCTCCGCTGGTAATGATAGAATATTCATCACCGAATACAAACAAGCCGCTGCATCTGGGACATGTACGCAATAACTTGCTGGGTAACGCACTTGCCAATGTAATGGCTGCCAACGGAAACAAGGTTGTAAAGACAAATATCGTAAACGACCGTGGTATCCATATCTGTAAGTCAATGCTTGCATGGCTGAAATATGGTAACGGAGAAACTCCTGAATCATCAGGCAAGAAGGGTGACCACTTGATTGGTGATTATTATGTGGCTTTCGACAAACACTACAAGGCTGAAGTAGCTGAGTTGATGGAAAAAGGCTTGAGCAAGGAAGAAGCAGAAGCTCAATCACCACTGATGCAGGAAGCTCGTGAAATGTTGCGTAAATGGGAGGCAAATGATCCTGAAATCCGCGCTTTGTGGAAGAAAATGAATGACTGGGTATATGCCGGATTCGACGAAACATACAAGATGATGGGTGTCAGCTTCGATAAGATATACTACGAATCTGAAACATATCTGGAAGGTAAGGAAAAAGTGCTGGAAGGACTGGAAAAAGGTTTCTTCTATCGCAAAGAGGATGGTTCTGTATGGGCTGATCTGACTGCAGAAGGTCTTGACCACAAGCTGTTGCTGCGTGCCGACGGTACTTCTGTCTATATGACTCAGGATATTGGTACTGCGAAGCTTCGCTTCCAGGATTTCCCGATCAACAAAATGATTTATGTAGTAGGAAACGAACAGAATTATCACTTCCAGGTGCTTTCTATTCTGCTCGATAAGCTGGGATTTGAATGGGGTAAGGATCTGGTTCACTTCTCTTACGGTATGGTGGAACTGCCGGAAGGTAAGATGAAGAGCCGTGAAGGTACGGTAGTAGATGCAGACGACCTGATGGAAGCAATGATAGAAACAGCGAAAGAAACCAGCAGTGAACTGGGTAAGCTGAATGGCCTGACTAAGGAAGAAGCTGATGATATCGCACGTATCGTAGGTCTGGGTGCGCTGAAGTATTTCATCCTGAAAGTGGATGCTCGCAAGAATATGACATTCAACCCGAAAGAATCTATCGATTTCAACGGTAATACAGGTCCGTTTATCCAATATACATATGCTCGTATCCAGTCTATCTTGCGTAAAGCTGCTGAAGCTGGTATCACTATTCCTGCTGTTATCCCGACAGGTGTGGAACTGAGCACAAAAGAAGAGGGACTGATTCAGATGCTTGCTGACTTTACAAACGTGGTACGTCAGGCCGGAAGTGACTATAATCCGTCTATTCTTGCTAACTATGCGTACGATCTGGTAAAGGAATACAACCAGTTCTATCACGATTTCAGCATTCTGCGTGAAGAAAATGAAGCATTGAAGGTATTCCGTCTTGCTTTGAGCCAGAATGTAGGAAAGATCGTCAAACTGGCAATGGGACTGCTCGGTATTGAGGTTCCTGAACGTATGTAATTAAGACATTAATCATACACTATCTTTTATTCACCACGGATTATACAGACTTCTACACATATGTGTGAAACTTCTGCATAGTCTGTGGTGAATTGGTTTATTGATATCGCTATTATACAGATTATGGCAAAGCAGCAGAAATTTTATGTAGTATGGAAAGGAGCGGAACCAGGAATATATACATCGTGGACCGACTGCCAGCTACAAATTAAGAACTACAAAGGTGCTATTTATAAATCGTTCGCTACACGTGAAGAGGCAGAACATGCTTTCGCTACTCCTGCATATGTGTATCTGAAGAAAAGTCAGACAGCAACACACGAACCGGAAGAGAAAAAAATCCCTGAAAATTTCGATTTAAACTGTCTGGCCGTAGATGCTGCATGCAGCGGTAATCCAGGACCAATGGAGTACCGGGGAGTGTATTTACTTACCGGACAGGAAATTTTTCATTTTGGACCTATGTATGGCACAAATAATATCGGAGAATTCCTTGCTATTGTCCATGGTCTGGCACTGATGAAACAAAAGGGGATAAATATGCCTATTTATTCTGACAGCCGCAACGCGTTGAACTGGGTGAAACAGAAGAAATGTAAAACAAAGCTGGAACGTACCGCGAAAACTGAAGAATTATTCCGACTTATCGAACGTGCAGAGAAATGGCTGAATGAGAATCAGTATACTACTCCACTGCGCAAATGGGAAACTGATTTATGGGGAGAAGTACCGGCAGATTTCGGCAGAAAATAACTTTCTGCCTCATTGCGCGGGTTGTGAACGCTTCAAAAGCTGAATGTATCGGGGATGATTTCTTCTGACATATCGCAATAGTTTTCGCCAAACTTTCTGACTAAGTAAAAACAACAGGAATATGGTTCCCACGATACATACTGCACCAAACAGTTCTTTCAGACTGATCAGAAGCGTCTGACGGGTAACTTCTTCATACAATTGCTGGATGGAAACATCAGGCATCCATTCTTTTACCAAATCCATTTTACGGCTTATCAGACCGATATTATCCTGCTGCATGTACTTCAGCCAGCGGTTTAATATGGCTGTACCCAAAGGAGTAGCAATGCTGGTGCGGATAAAGCTTAATACACATAGTCCCTGAAAGAAATGTTCGAAAGGGACAGTCTTGGCTACATAGATGGTCAGCGATATATAAAGTATGCCGTGTCCTAGTCCTTTCAGAAAGTTGGGGATGTAAAGGCTTTCAATATTCAGGTTGGGATGGATAAGGAAATACATATAGTACTGATAAACTACTATCAGCATGAAGCCGACGGTAATAAGCAGTTTATAGCCTTTGCGCAGGACTACCTGTCGGTAGAATACAACTCCTGCACCTGCCAATATCCCGATAAATACACACCAGTTCAGCGAAACGGCATTCAGCATATCATATTTCAGAATAGCACTCATAAACATTTCCTGTAAAACTGATGATGTAGTGAGAAACAAACACAGCATCAGAAAAAGGAACAGGATAGTCGGGAAATGACGGTACTTAAACACATGAGGATGGATGTACGGACGGTGAGTCGTAAACATTCGGTTCACATTGATAAGGGTGCATACCACTGCCAGTACGATACAGCCTCGTATTAGAGCACTGTCAAGCCAGTCGTAATATTCGCCGTAAATGCAGACAAACACAATGGAGAAAAGCACTACAGCCCAAAGAAGAGCACTTGTCCAGTCTATACCATACAGAGGCATCTTGCGGGCCATCCGGAAGGGACGTGTAAGAAAAAATACGCATAACCACACGACAGCAAGCAGCCCGATGACGAGCCAGTGCATGTATTGCCAGTTTGCCCAATCGCTGATATGTATGGCTACAAGTCCGGAAAGCTGGATGCTTTCGAGTACAATGATATAGATTACCGGATAGAATACGGAAAAATTTCCTGAGGGGGTTACACTCAAACGGATATTTGAAAAACATTCAAATGTACCCCACATTCTGAAAAAACCGGAAATAAAGCACGTTATGACCAGTATGAAGATATTCTGCACGTGCATCGTCACCAGGTTGCAGCAGATAAGTACCGGACATACCATCATAAATATCTGTCGGGTAGTAAAGCGAAACTTCAGACGAAACAGAATGGGAAAAATCACTGTCATACCGATGAATGAGGCATATCCCGCCATCATCACATCTTCTTTCAGGCAACCCAACGCACTTGACATCTGTACAGACGTAGGAAGAAAAACTCCTCCGTTGAACTGAAACACCATTGCAAAGAATAAGGAAAGAAGTATGCACACGGAAGTGGGGATAAATTCCTTGAAATATAAAATTCTAGGACGTTGTTCTTCTGCCATAATTTGTCTTTTATTGCAGTTTTACGTAACATTCCACGTTCATACCGGCACGTAAACGGCTTAGATTCTCCTTGCTGTTATTATGTGTAAATTCAATTCGGACCGGTATACGTTGTTCTACCTTTACAAAGTTTCCTGCCGAGTTGTCTTGAGGAATCAGGGAATAAAAGGAACCGGTTGCATCTGAAATGGAAATAATCTGTCCTTGGTATTTCACCCCAGGTATAGCATCGACTGTCATTTCTACCAGTTGGCCCTGTTTCATATCGGTAGTCTGAGTTTCCTTATAATTGGCAATTACCCATTTTTCGGTTCCGTCTACAAGAGTCACCAAAGTCTGTCCCGATTGCACCAATTCTCCTTCATGGATATTTTTGCGTCCGGTCACTCCATCGGCTGTAGCACAGATTACGGTATACGACAAATTCAATTTAGCCAGATTCAAAGCAGCTTCTGCCAGCTTAATGTCCGATTCGTTCTGCTCCAGACGTTGGGTTTGTTCCTGTTTGACAAGCTCTGATGATTCTTTCTGACGCAACAACTGCTCGTAGCGGGCTTTCGTGGCAGCATAGTCGGTTTTTACACGATCGAACTGCTGTGGAGTGACTGCTTCTTCTTTCATCAGCTCTGCATAACGTTTGTAATCGGTTTCTGCATTCTGAAGGCGGACGCGCTGTTCCTCGATAGCAGCTTCGGTTACATAGATATTACTCTGAGTTGTATTGATGGTAGTATGCATAGCACTCTTCCCTGCCAGTGCATTCTGGTAATCAGCCTCAGCCTGTGCTACTTTCAGCAAATATTCGGTATTTTCTATCACTACCAGTGTATCTCCTTTCTTAACGGACTGATATTCTTCAAAATAGATTTTCTTGATGAATCCCTGTACACGAGTATTGATAGGGCTTAAATGTTGTTTCACCTGAGCATTGTCTGTATACTCCACATCACCCAGATGTATAAACTTTCCACATATCCAGCTGATTCCTCCAGCCAGAACCAATGCTATAAAAAAATTAGGGATAGCTCTTTTCTTATTTTTTATCATAACGTCTTATTCAGTTTATAGCTTTATTAGAGATTTCCTGTCAGTTTTTTCAATAAATAATACTGGTATAAAATACCTATCTGATAATTCGCCAATTGCAATTCCATATCCAGCTGTGTGTTACTGGCATCCAGCATATCTGTTATCAGTGCCAGACCGTTTACATATCGTTGACGGACAATATTGAAGTTCTCATGTGCCAGTTGTACACTTTTTTTCTGTGTGCGCAAGCGTATATAGGCTTCATTCAGATTGACATATGCAGCATGAATATCATTCTCAGCCTCTTCTTCTGCCACTCTGCGTGCCTCTTCCATTTTACGGGTAGCAAGCTGTGCCTGTTTCAGCTTTCTCTTACTTTTAAATAAGGCATCAATATTATATGAAATGCCGACACCAGCGTACCAATATGTAAAATTGTTATTCAACGGGGGGACTTCTATCAAAATAGGTCCAGTGAAATCGTTTGCTGCTACCAGACTTATCTTGGGTCTTCTTTCAGCACGTATCAAATCCTGTTTATTCTTTTCTTGCTCTATTCTGATATCAGCCAGCCTGACCGACGGAGTATGATGTATTTCGAGCAACCAGTCTTCTTCTGTACGGTTTTCAACATTAAATTTCAGAAGTTCGGTTGTATCGGGGAGGATTAGCACATCAGGCTCCAAACCGACTGCTGTAGCCAGTTTATGGCTCAACACATCTATTTTATCTTTGACAGAAGTCAACGAAAGTTCCAGACTCTGAAGCTGAAGCTCATAACGGGTTATATCACTCTTCAGCGCCGTTCCCTGACGATAAGACGCCTTCATATCCTTTACCAGTAAGCGGGTTTGAGAAATATTGCTTTCGTAAACACGCTTCTGATTGTTTAACTGGAAAAGATCCAAATAATATCCAGCCAGAAGAAAACGAATATCCTGGCGGTTTTCTACATATTCCAGCTCTGCTTCCTTTTTTTGTAACTTGCTCCGTTCGATTCCTTTTGCCACAGCTCCTCCAGCATATATCACCTGACTTGCCTTCAGCACAAAAGAATTACCAAAATGAGGCATATCTGCATGTACTGCATGGGCGAAATTTCTATCGGTCATCACTCCGTCGCCTATATAGTTCAGTTCAACATGCGCCTGAATAGAAGGTAAACGATCATTGCAAGCTACTTTTACCCCTTGCTCAGCTTCAGATATTGCCAAATCGTACAACCGTATACGATTATTATTCTGATCTGCCAACTGAAACATTTCATCGAGTGTCAATGAACGAGTCTGGGCTAACCCTTGCCCCAATAAACCTAAAAAAACAACACTAACTAATAATACTTTTTTTATCATATATTTTGTTTAGTCTTTATGCACATCAATACCAGACAAATAAATTCTCATTCCTATATCTGGTGTACAATAAAAGAATCACTATTCTTTTTGTCCTAAAAACTTACCTTACTTTTTTGTTATGCAAAAGTAAGTCTTTAATTTTGTTCCGAATTTGCACATTACGCAACAATATTATCAAAATAAGCCAAGTTTATTCCTGATGAATACAGAACAACAAGAATATATATCGCTAATAAGCCGTTCCACGCACGACGACATTCTTATCAAGAAAACCGGTTGGGAAGCAATCAATTTCCAGGAGCATGCGCATGAGAAATTCCAGATTATTTATACACTTTCCGGAACATTGCATGTAGAAACCGGAGGAGTAAACTATTTTGTTCCGGAAAAGCATATAGCATGGATTCCGGAAAAAGCCAGCCATAAGTTATCGAGCAATAGCCGGCAGGTTTCACTCATCATCTTTTATATTAATTTGAACATCACTCCTGATGATGGAAAAAACCGTTTCTCAATATATAGCACCAATGGTATTATAGCCGAAAACCTGAAGTTCATCGCATCAAAAGGGAAAGTCATTACACGCGGAAAGCAAACTGATCTATACAACTTTGCGTTAAGTTTTTTCAATTTACTTCCACAAATGACATTAGGGGCAGACTTTCTGCTGAAGACACTGGTTATCCCCAATGATTCACGCCTGCATCCTATACTGAACTACATAACAGAGCACATACATGAAGACTTAAACATGGAACAGATAGCATCACAATATAACTTGTCAGTACGTAATTTAAGCCGGCTGTTTAATACATCAGGCATACACTTCAGCAGCTATGTAAACCATCTGCGTATTACACGTGCTATAGAACTCCTGACAGATGGAGATAATACGGTACAGGAAGTTGCTTACAAAGTAGGATTCAATACTCCCAACAACTTCAACAGAGTATTTAAACAAGTAACTGGAAAATCACCCAAAACATACATTAAGGGAATCTGAAAATCGACGAAATAACAATTCGTACTGCATGTAAAGTGAATATAAATGAAAGACAATCTCTCCACACTATAAAAATATGTATCTTTGTAAGTTCAAATTCAACAATATATGAAAAAAAGAATCGCATACCTGATATTGGTCTTTGCAGTTATATTTATTTTCTTCATACTGCAAAAACCCTTTTTCATGCTTTATAATGATGCGCCCGGACGACTGGTTCCATTTAGCAGCTACTTGCAGGTAATGTTTCACGGAATGAGTCTCGATGCTGCTACTACAGGGTATCTTACTGCCATCCCATGGCTTACCATACTCATTAGTATATGGTTCAAGAAATTTCCTCTCCGTCAACTACTTGTAGGATACTACGCCATTGTCTGCTTGCTGATTTCACTGATCTTTGTAGGCGACATGTGCCTCTACCCTTTTTGGAACTTCAAACTTGACGCCTCTGTCTTTTTGTATCTGGACTCTCCGAAAAATGCTATGGCAAGTGTATCTATCGGTTTTATTATACTACGGATACTTGTCATCCTGTTGCTTTCTGGATTTGTAACCTGGATACTTTATCGGATTACTCCCCGATATCTGCCTCCAGCCAACAGAAAAATAACTGGTACACTTGCCACAATTCTGCTGGGAGGAGTACTTTTTATCATCATACGTGGAGGAGTGAGTGAATCAACCTCCAACATCGGTCAGGTATATTTCTGCAACGATGAGTTTTTAAATCATTCTGCCGTAAATCCAGCTTTCAGCCTGATAGCTTCAGCCGGAAAAACAAAAAACTACTCAGAACAATTCAACTACTTCGATGAGACACACCGTAAGGAACTGTTCGAAAATCTTTATCCTACCGGAGGAGAAAACACAGTAGAATTACTAAATACCAAACGTCCGGATATCCTGATTATCCTAATGGAAGGTTTCGGTGCCACCATGGTAGAATCGCTGGGAGGCGTGAAAGGAGCCAGCCCTAATATAGACCGTTTGTCAAAAGAAGGAATTTGGTTTACGCAATGCTATGCCAATAGCTTCCGGACAGACAGAGGAACAATTTGCACATTTAGCGGCTATCAGAGCTTTCCGGATCTATCGGTAATGAAAATACCAGCCAAGAGTCGTACATTACCTTCTATCGCCGGAAAACTGGCAAAAGAAGGGTATCATACAGACTTTCTATATGGCGGTGATATTAATTTTACCAATATGAAAAGCTATCTGCTGGAGAGTGGATATCAGAAACTGACCGCTGATACCGATTTCCCCATGAGTCAGCACCAGAACGCTTGGGGAGTCAACGATGATATAACCTTCGATCATCTCTATCAGATGCTGAAAGACCGAAGAGACTCCCCCTGGCATACCGCTTTTCTTACTCTGAGCAGTCACGAACCTTTTGAAGTCCCCTATCACCGGCTGAAGGAAAAGCAACCAAATGCTTTTGCTTTTACCGACCATTGCCTCGGAGAGTTCGTAGAGCGTATACGCAAAACTCCTGTTTGGAACAATCTGCTTATCGTTTGTCTGCCCGACCATGGATTCTATTATCCAGCCGAAGGAAACGGACACGACGCACGGATACATCATATTCCAATGCTCTGGTTAGGAGGAGCAGTCAAGCAACCGATGGTAATAAATCAAGTGATGAACCAAAGCGATCTGGCTGCGACCTTACTTGCTCAACTCGGCATCGACCACAGTGAATTTAACTTCAGCCGAAACATACTGAGTACAGCATATACTTATCCGTTTGCCTATTGGACATTTGGAGGAGGTTTTGCATTTGCCGACAGCACAGGAGTAACATTAGTAGACATTAATGCCGACCGCCCGATGCTGGAGATACCTTCACCTGATGAAAACCGAATCTTGCGTGGGAAGGCTATCCTACAAAGCTCCTACGATGATTTGGGAGAAAGGTAGCGGTATAAACATTATGTTTAAACGGACACTGTTTTCTCAATTTAATCTCTGCAACAATAAACAAAAATAGCTCTGCCATCTCCAAAACAGGGGAAGTCAGAGCTATTTTTATTTGTAACATGAATAACTTATAGGCTTTTCACAGAATCCAAACTTCAGACATATTTCTTAGTTATACATGTTTCCCGATGTATCATTTCATTATTCCACGAATTTCACTTTTGCAGCTTCACGCGGTTTAGCAGCTGGAGCCTCATCAGGATAACCGAATCCTATGCAATACAGCAATTCATATCCTTCACTAAATCCTAATTTCTGCAAATATTCGGCAGCTTCAGGAGTCTTCATAAAACGAGCAGGACTTCCCAAACAGCAACTGCCAATACCCATAGACCATGCTGAAATCATCATATTTTCAGCAAGCAGACCACAATCGAAAGGAGAACTTTCCGATTTCGTATCATGACCGATAAACACCACTGTAGGAGCATTACGGAACATATTCTTGAATGCCGGATCTTCAGCTGCTTTCGGATTGGCTTTCTTATATAATTCTGTTACTCCATTGATATAATCAGCATTATCTACAACACGTACTTCCCAAGGTTGCTTATTCATTGCATTTGGAGCATTGATTCCGCATTCTACAATCGTTTGCATCTTTTCCCGCTCTACCGCCTGAGGTTTATACTGGCGAACACTACGACGTGTCATGATTGTTTCTACTACCTGATTTTTCAAGCTATCCTGTACAGGAGTTTCTGCCGGAGCCTGTTGCTGTGCTCCTCCTCCACATGCCATCAATGGCAATAATAACACAGCAAAAGTTGTTTGTTTTAAGTTTCTCATAAGCAATCTGTTTTATTTAAATTAGAAATTTTCTTTCCAGCGTTATTTTACGCAATATATCGATAAATCAACAGAAAAAATTGAAATTTATTTTCAATTTGGCATAAAAATAATTTTTTCTCCGCTATTTACACATATTTCTTTTAGAAAATTCAGAAGCACTACTCTATTTCATCATTCCACCAGATAAAAAAATAAGAGGATACTCTTTCGAGTACCCTCTTACGTTGGTTATTTTGTAACTTTATATTCAAATTACAATTTCGGACCAGCAGCAACCAAAGCCTTACCAGCTTCGTTTCCAGTGAACTTAGAGAAGTTCTTAATGAAACGACCAGCCAAGTCTTTTGCTTTTTCTTCCCACTGACAAGCACATTCGTAAGTGTCACGAGGATCCAAGATCTTCGGATCAACACCCGGCAATTCAGTTGGAACAACGAAATCGAAGTAAGGAATAGTCTTAGTAGGAGCTTTTTCGATAGAACCATCCAAGATAGCATCGATAATACCACGAGTATCGCGGATAGAGATACGCTTACCAGTACCATTCCAACCAGTGTTAACCAAATATGCTTTAGCACCAGTCATTTCCATCTTCTTAACCAATTCTTCTGCATATTTAGTTGGGTGCAATGACAAGAAAGCAGCACCGAAGCAAGCAGAGAATGTCGGAGTCGGTTCAGTGATACCACGTTCTGTACCAGCCAACTTAGCAGTAAATCCTGACAAGAAGTAGTACTGAGCCTGTTCAGGGTTCAGGATAGATACTGGAGGCAATACACCGAATGCATCAGCAGACAAGAAGATAACTTGTTTTGCGTGAGGACCCTTAGATACCGGTTTAACGATATTTTCGATGTGGTGGATAGGATAAGAAACACGAGTATTTTCTGTTACGCTCTTATCAGCGAAGTTGATTTTACCTTCAGCGTCAACAGTAACGTTTTCCAACAAAGCGTCACGTTTGATAGCGTTATAGATATCTGGTTCTGATTCTTTATCCAAGTTGATAACCTTAGCGTAGCAACCACCTTCGTAGTTGAATACACCTTCGTTATCCCATCCGTGTTCGTCATCACCAATCAACTTACGTTTCGGGTCAGTAGACAAAGTTGTCTTACCTGTACCAGACAAACCGAAGAAGATAGCTGATTCAGTTTCGTCCATATTAGTGTTAGCAGAGCAGTGCATAGAAGCGATACCACGCAATGGGTTGAAGTAGTTCATCATAGAGAACATACCTTTCTTCATTTCACCACCGTACCAAGTATTCAGGATAACCTGTTCTTTAGTAGTCAAGTTGAATACAACTGCAGTTTCTGAGTTCAGACCCAGTTCTTTGTAGTTTTCAACTTTAGCCTTAGAAGCATTGTAAACAACGAAGTCTGGTTCGAATGATTCCAATTCTTCTTTAGAAGGACGGATGAACATGTTAGTTACGAAGTGAGCCTGCCATGCAACTTCCATGATAAAACGAACTTTCAAACGAGTAGCTTCGTTAGCACCGCAATAACCATCAACAACGAACAATTTCTTGTTTGACAATTCTTTTGCAGCCAAGTCTTTCAATACATTCCAAGTTTCTGTAGTAACAGGCTTGTTGTCGTTTTTATATTCTTCAGAAGTCCACCATACAGTATTTTCACTTGTAGCGTCTTTTACCAAGAATTTATCTTTAGGAGAACGACCAGTGTAGATACCAGTCATTACGTTTACTGCACCCAGTTCAGTTACCTGACCTTTTTCGAAGCCTTCCAAACCAGCTTTTGTTTCTTCTGCAAACAATACATCGTAAGAAGGATTGTGTACGATTTCTACGGTTCCAGTGATACCGTACTTAGTAAGATCTAAATTTGCCATTGTTCAAATGATTAATTTGGTTATTATATCAAATGTTTAGTTTTCCGTTTATACCATCCAATAGACCAGTGAGTTCAGTCCTCCTCGTCTTTGGCGATACAAAAGTAGTAGTTTATTTTTAAACTAAAGAAGTTATTACAGAAAAAAATCCGTAATAAACTAAAGATTTATACTTGTGTAACAAATCTGTCATTTCGACATTGCAACTACGAATATTACCACCTAGAATAATAAGTATAGTATTTAAATTGATAGATATCCATTCTTCCATATCTTTCACGAATTATCCGTATATTTGCGGCATAAACATGTAACAATCAAAAAAAGAGAAACAATCTATGAAAATTGTAGAACTGAACCGGAATAATAGTATTCTAAACCAGTATCTGGCAGAGATTCGCGATGTAAATATACAAGGTGACAGCCTGCGTTTCCGCCGCAATATCGAACGTGTCGGAGAAATCATGGCATACGAAATCAGCCGTGATCTTCCTTATCAACCGCTGGAGATACAGACACCTTTAGCCATGGCAACCGAAAACGTTCCTACCATACAGCCTGTCATTGCTACTATCCTGCGTGCCGGACTGCCGCTGCACCGGGGATTCATTAACTATTTCGACCGCGCTGAGAATGCTTTTGTTTCGGCTTATCGCAAATACATAGATGCCGACAATTTTGATATCCATATCGAGTACATTGCCTCTCCGCGTTTGGACGGAAAGACGCTGATTCTGGTAGACCCGATGCTGGCTACAGGTGGTTCAATGGAGCTCGCCTACAAAGCATTACTTACTAAAGGTGAACCAGCACACATACATATAGCATCGGTTATTGCCAGCCGACAGGCAGTGGAACATGTACAAAAAGTATTTCCTCAGGACAAAACTACAGTATGGTGTGCAGCTGTAGATCCGGAATTAAACGCACACTCATACATCGTACCGGGACTAGGTGATGCCGGTGATTTGTGCTATGGAGAAAAAGAATAAGTCTTTTTAAGAAACAGTCCTTGTTCCTTGGAAAATATTATAAAGGAATCAGGACTGTTTTTTTATCCAACCAAACATCGAAACAAATTGCTGACATAAAAAGCATGGCTATAAATGCAAGTACATTTATGCCATGCTAATCATATTAATTAGAAAAATAATCATTTCTCTCTATACTTTACTACACATCTTACACTTACCATTGCTTTATAATAATAACAATACCGTTATATTGCAATAAAAGGTAATAGTTGAATAAAAAGAAGCACTTGAAATAGATGACATCTATCTAATAATACAAGGAGAAACAACAAAAACGATTCTCAAACATGACCTTAACCTCATGTTTACATTCATTAAAAATTAGTTTTGAATACGCTGGTAAGTACCACTAAATCTTTTGTTCCAAGCTAATATCAGAGTATAATAATCCACATGCTCTAAAGTTGGGTACCCATAATAATCGTTCATATAGAGATATGCAGCGTCACCTTCTCCCTTTACGCTATAAAATCTCTCCGTTAATGTCCCATTTGAATCTAATATGCATTTTTCAGAATCAATCGTCAGTATCGTATTCGGATCATCTTTTTTTTGCCAACGTCCAATCAACAAGCGCTTACATTCTTTATCCACAAAATTATATTGTCGTTTATAAGTCATCACTTTGCCTGATGATACATTTTGCAATACCATTGCTGTGTCATCCAAACTTTTTACAATCCAAATTCCCCAACCTGATGTCGTAATCAATTCTTTTGTAACAACATCAAATTTATAAGTGCCACTATTTTTATCTGGAGTAATACAAGTCTTATCACTATATAAAAAAAGTGGAGAATTAGAATAAAGCCATTTACCGACAAGTAGTTTTTCATCTGTCGACAACTCATCTATCTGGCCACTCTGTGAATCATCCTTATTATCGCCTTCATCAGCAAATTCGTCCCCACTATTACATGCAAAAAATATAATGCAAAGTATTAATACTAAAAATATATTTTCACACTTCAAAGTTTTCATATCATTCTATAATTATGCAATCATTAATATAAATTTCATTACAAAACATGTATAAATAAACACATCCCCAGACATGTAGTTAACATTTCCTGATAAACAAAAGCTGCATCGTAGTTTACGATACAGCTTTTCATCCCAAATATAAATTCAATATTTCTAATTAGAAGTTATATCCTAAATTAATAGAGAATGTTCTGTTTTTCCAAGAAACGCCATCACTATCTTCAAGAAGGTTAGCCAAGCCCAAATCATAGTTAAAACCTACAAAAATATGACCAAAAGTCATACCGGCTCCCATTGCAAAACCAGCATCAAATCTTTTTATACCATCACCAAAGAAATCTTCATCTGCTTTTTCTCCATCATACTCCCACTTGTATTTGCCGGCAACTCCATAAGCAAAATAAGGTCCAAAGTTAATCTGCAAATGGGTGTAATCACTAAAATAATAACGATAAGAAGCTAAAATAGGTATTTCAAGATATGAAGGTGTAGCTGTTACCTTTTCTCCACCATCTTCCATTTTATAACCCTTTACAGTCCAATACAGACCAGACTGAAGATACAAACTTTCCAGCATTGGAATATCCACACAAATTCCTACATTATAACCAATGTTGTTTGATGGAGAGAGACTATATCCATCAGAAGACATCGTCATTTTAGAAAAGTTAACACCACCACGAATACCCCAAGTAACAGGTTGTTCTGATCTTTGAGCAGAAAAGAAAGAAGCAGATTCACCGGCATATTGAGCTGAAACTGTCAGCGTACACAATATACATACCAAAGCTAAAAATATTTTTTTCATGACATTAAAAGTTTAATTTATAATTATTGATATTTATTACAAGTTAAAATCCATACGCCATACGTTATAGTTACCCAGTTTCGTACCACGTTGAGACAGGAAATAAATGCTTTTACCATCAGGTCCCCAGATTGCAGATAAGTCATTACCTGGATGATAAGTCAACTGTGTAAATCCAGTTCCATCAGTACGGACGACAAAAATATCAGTATTCATTCTTTTCTCTTTTTCAGAAATACTAGCACCTGTACACAACAACCAACGACCATCTGGTGACAAACGTGGAGTTGTAAAGCTTCTTCCCGGTTGAGCCAAAATAACCTCCTCAACACCTGTTTTAAAATTGATTCTCCAAATTTCAGCTTCATGTTTATCGGTAAAACGGCAACAATACAATGTATTAGGATCTCCAGGAATCAGACAAGGGGTCATACCGCGAGAATAATTCGAAAATAGATTTGTTTTACGATTGAAACTCCATAAACTGAAAGCACCAAAATTTTCCCCACGATGGAAAAAGATGTCGTCACCAGAAGGAGTTAGTACACCTCCATAGTCATTTTCTGTTCCTGTAGAAATCTGCTGAACAACAGAACCTTGATCAGCATTGACCAAATAAATTCCGGCATGTCCTCCACGCAATTCAGTAAAACAAAGCGTCTTACCATCTTTACTCCATGTAAAATCCATAACTCCCGTCCTGAATGTACGTTGTACGCTTGCACCTCCAGCAGAAGAGCTTTTAATCATAATATTCCGGGTATCATTCTTATAGTTTACATAACCAATCTTGGAACCGTCAGGAGATAAAGCTATCAATGGATTCACCCACCATGTCACAGACGAAATATCTTTTTTCCCTATTGAAAACTTAGTTTTCTGAGTACGAAAAGGAATAGCAACAGCATCTGCATCATCCGTTATCTTTTCAAATTTCACACCTCCTTCTTCCGGAACAGATATAATGCTGTAATTAATATTACGTCTTCTCTGTGCACTAGCATCCCATATAAATGCAAACAAAAATGTTATAAGCAAAATTTTCTTCATATTTTTATCTATTTTAAGTAAAAAAACTATACTACTAAAGCTGTATTTCTCCCAAACCTTCGCAAAAATATGTAAATATAAGTAAACAAAAGCTGTAAATATGTCGCGTAATCGACTCACTTTTGTTGCGAAATACGCATCTTTACATCACATGACAAATCAGAGAAAAAATCATACTGTAATATCACAGATATTCTAGCCAATAAATTAGTATCAACACTTTCTTTCTGGAAAATTCGGTAGATATTAGAACGATCGCACGAAAGTTGCTTAGCAAACCATGTTACACTACGTTCCTGCTTGTCCAATTCTTCTTTTATAGCTTCTCCCAAATGCTTCATACTTTTTCTAATTAATTATTGTATATAAGTCATTTACCCTTCTTATAAAATATTTAAATTGCGTATTCTTTTACCGAAATTAATTTTTATAGAATATTGCCCTTATCAAATTCATAAGGATATTAGACAATTTCTAAATTTTCTCTTGTAGAAGTTTTAATCTATTTTATCGGTTTACTTCTCCTTCAACAATATCTCTACTACTGCTAATAATGTAGCTTCATCTGCACATAAAATGTGCAAAACTTAAGATAATTCCCTTACGATTGTTTTAAACAATTTTTAAGCAAAATAAACTGATCAAAATAAAGGAGACAAGTATCAAATCACAACAATAAAGACTATATGATTCAAAAAGAGGGATAACTATTCTCAAATTGCTACTATATGTTCAAAATAATTACTATTCCAATATTTCTATTGTTATTATTAATAATCTGATAAACTTATTTCATGACAATAAACAGTATTTAAAATATGCATGAAAAGTAAAGGGCTGACACCATAAAGGAGCCAGCCCTATTCATAATAAATAAAAAGCGAGGCTATCTCATAAATAGAAATAGCCTCGCTTCACCCATTATCCTACATTTTCACTTTTAGCATCTTCAATATATTCATTCCACAAATCCTCCATCTTATAGTTCTCTCCAAGGATATATTGAACTGCTTTTTCCAAAGACCACTGACTACCCATTTTTTCTATGGTAATCGTCATCTTACGAAGGAAATCCCCATCATACGTTCTTAGCCAATTCATAAAATATCCAGAAGTTCCATAAGGCATTTGCCATACATAAGGACAAGGTGTATCACCCGATTTACGATTCTCGTCGTAATATACACCTGCATTCAAAGCCCCACTAATCCGGTTAGCATCCGTCACTCCTCCACAAGCTGATCGTATAGCATCTGCCATTCCCTCTATACAAGAGGGCTGATTGCTACCTACAGCTCCGGTCTTCTGAACCAAGTGAGAAAATTCATGTATCAATACACCGCGGATTTCAAAAGTTGCATCCTCCATTGATACAGCTCCTGTACTGACTTGCTCTACATATTCGGAGCTTAATCGCATAAGGGGTCCTTCACTGTCACCTGACACATATGCTACAGCTCCCGGATAATCCATTTTTCCTAAAATACATTTTATCCATGATACAGGTTGCTGACCAGCATCTACAGTTGAATTATAAATGGAAGACAATACAATTTGTAAAATCTGAGTATAATAAGCTTTTTTCTCTTCATCAGTTTTACCAACAATTCCATCATAAGCTTCAGCGACCTGAGCACTTACATTATCCTCGGTCACCAGCTTGAAAGTGGGAGGTACGATATCAAAAAATACATCAGAAGAAGCTACATTTGTCACTGTCAAGTTATCAGCCGAAGCCCACTCACTGACTTCTTCTCCACTCTCTTTATTCCAAATACAGCGATACTGAACTGTAGCAGGGTTCTTGGTTACAACCGTAAAATAATCATAAGAACTGGAAAAATTAGGATTTGCCATAATTCTTATGGTCTTCGACTGTCCACCTAATGCCTGAAAAGAAACCTCAACACCTTTATACAATTTAGGATCAGGCGTAGTACGCCATGAAATTTTCAGTTCATTTAAATCCTTATTATACACAGCTCCTCTGGCTTCCAATGCTTCACCACTGACAGGAACTACTCCTTCAGGAAGTTCTCCAAAAACCTGGCCTCCCTCATTTACACATGAGCTTGCAGCAAACAAGCCCACAGCCATTAAACTTATTAATAGAGTACGCATATTTTTCTCATTTAGGGTTACTTAATTATTACTGAAATACTGGTTGTGGCCAATAAATAAAGCTATCGCTAGAAATACTGAACACATATAAGCCAGCTTCAGGAGTTTCATTACTTCTTACAATGATATGATCTTCATCGAACAGGAAGCCATAAATATTAGGGCAATACGATTTTACTGTATTGATATCAGAACCATAACCGGCCATCAATCCGGCATCTTTATTAAATCGAATAACGTCTGTGCCCTCTACTGGTGTCATATTACCTCCCTGATAAAGCATAAAGTAATAATTGTCTACATAAATAACAATAGAAGACCAGTCACCATTCCATTCAAATATAGGTATATTATCAAATCCAGGAATCTTATTGTACTCATCTTGTAGGTTAGTACTTAAAGTACATCTTGCATTCTTGAACTGTGGCTGACTACCACCCGGCAATTTAATCCAATCTGCCATCTTATACAGACTTGTCTTGTCCTTTCCATAAGACGTATTTGCAACCAGTTTATTTGCAGCACTTAATCCAGTAAGTTCTACATTTTCATTACTAACCTTAATTGCCTGCAATGATTCACTGCCAACGTTTACTGGTGACTGGAAGCTCAATACACCTTCTTCTGTTACAGTTCCAACTGCATCTATACGATTGACACTTTGATTTGCATAATTCAAGAAATGAACCGTATGATTATCCTTAGTTACATAATAATAGGCAACAAATTCACCGCTGGAAGCCGAACGAATTACACCAGATCCCCATCCCAGTTCGAACATTTTTTCAATTAAGCGTACTTCTGGAGATTTGATATTATCGAGTTCTGCTTTCGAAGCTTTGGCCATCGTATAAGAAACTCCATTCGATTTACCTTTACAAGTAATGGTATTTTCATCGGTACTTATGATAACCAGCACATTCTCTTGGGCAAGCTCTTCAAAATGCGATTGAGCCAGTGCAAGTTCTACTTGTCCTTCATTATTCAAGGTCAATGAATATGTGCCGGATACATTCTGAGGTGCACGTTCTGATTTTGTAATAACTGTCTTCTGTGCCGTATCAAAAATGAAGTAGCATGTATTTCCAGACAGAGAAATCTTCCATCCACCACCTTCTTCAACAGACCCCAATAAAGCATTTACTTTTTCTTCTTCGGTCATAATCGCATCCATCTCTTTACGAGGCGCACGTTTCCACATATATTCCGAATTCGACTCTTTACCCTTACAAGTAATGCTACTTACTTTAGCACTCGAAATAATAAAGGTTTCATCACCCAACACAGACAAAAGGTCTGATCCGGCAAAAGAAATTTCTACCTTTTCTTCTTCATTTACAGAGGTTTTGTATTCATATGAAAGCAACTTCGGATTTACAGTGGATTTCATTTGATACTTACCTTCTCCTACATTAAAATATACATAAACAGCTACATCTTCTTTGGTAATTTTCCAAACTTCATCTGCACTGGTAGTAAGAACCTGCTCTACATCTTTTATAAGTTCGGCTTCTTTGTTGTCTTCTTTATTACCACTCAAATCTGTACCTGGGTACACTAACTCCAAAGGATCGCTATACCAGTCGCAAGATCCCATCATCGCACCCATAAAAGCGATAAATATAAAGTTCTTCAGTAATTTCATAATTTATTAGTTTTTCGGTTATAATTTACCATCCCGGATTTTGCTTCAAAGAAGGAGTTTTCGCAATTTCATTTGAGTTGATCGGGAAGAAATAGTCACGGTAAGTCACTCGTCTTGGAGCAAGTTGTTTTCCTTCAAAACGTTCCATACGATAAGACTTTCCACCAACTTTAATCGCTCCATTCTCATCTAGTACAGGCTGCATGCCATGTATGTAATGTTGTGTCTGAGGATATTGTTCTTTCTTTTCATCAAACCATTGCTGAGCACGAGTTTCTTCCGGCATAGCCAAATAATCTTGTTCTTTGCTTTCTTCTATCGGATTAGTCATGATTCCTTTATAGCGTAAGGTAAAATACCGATTATTTTCAAAGAACAATTCTACGCGACGTTCACGATCAATATATTCACGACGCAATTTTTTGTCAGAATCAAATTCAGGTGGTACAGGCTTCATAAAAGAACGCTCACGAATCTGATTAAGCATAGATTTTATTGTATTCACATCGCCATCTGTTTCATTCAGTGCTTCTGCATAAATCAACATTAGCTCCGGCAGACGGATAAGCGGGAAATGCATACTGGATATACTAGCATTTATTGACCAGTCATTCTGTACAAATTTACGCAAAGCGTAACCGGTACGGGTACTACGTGTATCACGCACTGTACTGTTTACCAATGCATCGCTACTACCTTCGGCTACATTATACTCTTTTCCCATCAAGACAGCTCCCATGTATACAATATCTCTGTAAAAACGAGGGTCACGGTTTACATAAGGATTCTTATCGTCATAATTAGAGGCTGTATAGATATCACGTCCATAATCCCCGTCGATAACTTCATATTGATCGACCTGTTCCTGAGTAGGTTGATTTCTAGTCTGTCCGCTTCCATAAGATTCCGGTATATTATCTTGTATCCAGCGAGTATCTTTACTATTCAACAATGTCAAAATAGATTCGTTGTTATAGAATGTATTGTCTCTAAACATTTCTTCCAAACGCTTATAAACTTTATCTCCTGAGTTAGACACAAATTCTGTTTCACTATACTGTTTATAAAGCGAATATCTACCCATATCAACGATCTCCATAAATTCTTCGGCAGCCTTTAACGCATTTTGCCAACGCTCTGGTTTATATTCCTTATATTCCTGAGCTCCAACACGTGTATCATTATCGCCCAACGGAGAAATTCCTGTCGGATTACCTTCAGCATCTCTAAGTCCGCCATTATATAAAGGTTGTGCAGCGATCCAGCGTACAATTGCTTTCAAAGCCAGACAAGCACCTTTATCAATTCGGTTAAACTCCTCACCCTCTTGTCTTACCGGCAAACGGCTAGCAGCCTCATCCAAATCATTACAGATCTTTTCAACACTGGTGTGAACTGATTCGCGTACAGCATATGTAGACGGATCTTCATTCAGAGAATACAAACGGTCGCTGTAAACCATCTCTCCATGCCAGCGAAGAATCAAATAATGATAATAAGCTCTGAAGAAATAAGTTTCTCCAATACGTTTACTCAACAGACCAGGAGTAGAAGGATGATCAGGAGTATTATATTCATCTACTCCCCAAATAATCTTATTTGCTTTTCGGATTGACTGATAAAAAGTCCACCACCATCCAAATCCGGAACCACCATATATATTACCTATTGAAGTCGGGTCTGCACTCAATTCTCCATTCAAGATTTTATACGGAGCATCAGCATCGGCCTTATTAGCTTCCAGTTCATCGCAAACAGTTCCAATATTATGACTGTAAATCGTATTAAATCCCAAGCTGTTCAGATACATATCGGTATATAACTGTGTAACCAGTTCATTCACCTTGGTATAGCGAGAAAAAACTTCTTCTTCCTGAAGCTTTCCATCGTCTTCTCTTTCCAGATAATCGCTACATGAAGGAGTCAGTAAGCTTAAGCTCCCCAATGCAATGCAAGCAAGTATATTATTGATAAATTTCATCTTTATTCAAATTAGAATGTAACATTTACTCCAAAATTATAGATTCGCTGAATTGGATACCATGAACCATCACCATTACCGGTTTCTGGATCCATATTCACATCGCCAAGTTTATCAAATGTCAACAAGTTCATACCTTGTACGTAGAAACGAACCTGTTGCAGATGAGCTCTCTGTATCCATTTCTGTGGCAATGAATAACCAATCTCAATATTTTTCAGACGAAGGTAAGAAGCATTATACAAGAACAAGCTGCTAGATGCATTCTTATTGTTAGGATGGTTTCCTAAATGAAGAGCCGGATATGATGCATCCGGATTATCAGGTGTCCATGAATCTAAGTGCATACTCTTTACTTTACCCATGTTATTGCCTTGAGCACCCATTACAGGGAAATCCCATACAGCCGGACCACTCAATTGCAATGAAGTCAATGCAGCACCTTGGAAAAGCATGCTTAAGTCCCAGCCTTTATAAGAAATACCCAAAGGAATACCAAACTGCAATTCCGGAGTTTTCGGATTACCCATGGCTTTCATATCATGCTGGTCGTCTATCTTTCCATCATTATTCAAATCTTTATACACTACATCACCTGGAGATAGTTTACCCCAAGGCTGGAAGCCAGAACCGTCATTCATCGCATTTAGTCTGTCAGCTTCTGCCTGATCTTTTACAAAGTGGTCTACTTCATATACGAAATATTCACCCACGCGATGTCCTGTACGTTGCATCCAAGGAACAGCACGGTCAATTTCCATCATATCCAAAATTTTATTACGAGCAAATCCGGCATTAAAACGGATATAATAGTTGAAGTTACGACCAATTCTGTCATTCCATCCAACTTCCAGATCGAAACCACGGTTTATCACTTCACCTGCATTTACATAAGAAGATGTTTTTCCGAATACATCAGGAATACCTACTACATCACTACCTCCTGTATTTGTAATAATATCCCAACGTCTTTCATAAAATGCATCAATTGACAAACTTAAACGATTATTGAACATATCCATGTCAATACCTGCATTATACTTGATACCACGTTCCCAAGTCAAGTCTGGATTTGCCAAATCACCCTCCTGCAAACCACTACCCATAGACTGATTGTAATTGGTACCAGTATTCCAAGAACTTGCATTCGTAGAATTATAATACTGTACATACAAGAAACGACCGATTCCCTGATCATTTCCTACCCAACCTACAGAACCTCTCAATTTCAGATGATCCAGCCAGCCCTTTGTTCCATCCATAAAGCTTTCTTCTGTCGGAACCCATCCTATAGAGAATGAAGGGAAAACGCCATAACGATGAGCCTTACTGAAGTTCTCAGATCCGTTAATACCGACATTAGCTTCGAATAGATATTTATTCTCATAATCGTATGTCGCTCTCGCAGCAAAACCCTGGTAACGATAGGCAACTTCATTACCGATAGTACGCTGTGAACGGTGCATAGTAAACATACCCGAAACATTATGGCCACCAAAACTACGCTGGTAATCCAGTTTTGCCTGCATATATACGCGGGCAATAGCCATACTAGCCGAATAATTGTTTTGTTTCGTATTATCCACAGTAAAGTTGGATATAGCCGGAGTATAAGCACCACTATATCTTACTCTGTCCGGAGTAGAATAAATACCAAGTCCGTCACTTGGATAGAAAGTAGCATATCCACCATACTCCTCGTTATTTGCAACTTGCCGAGGAATGGAACGATCGATAGCATGTGTTTCTTCAATATCGTAAGAGAACATACCTTCCACTTTCAGACCTTTTGTAATAAAGTCCAGTTTATGACCGATAATGAAGTTTCCCTGGAAGTTTATTTTATGAGTTGTCTTATATCCCATATAGGCAATCTCACCCAAGATATTCTTTGTATACTGACTATTACCGAATAAAAGCCCACTAGGATGATCCGTATAATAAGTTTCATTGCTCGGATGCCCGTTTCTTTCCAAAACTACCGGATAAATCGGAGGAGTGGTATTGGCTGTGAAAATGATATTTCCTGAACCGCCACCCGACTCATTCATATCTGTAATCTGTCCGCCAAGGTTTACGCTTACATAAAAATTCTTGGTAATGTCAACATCCAAACTTGTACGCAAGTTATAACGTTTAAAACCTCCGTTTGTACTATACGCATCGTTTAAATCGGAATATCTGTAATTACCATCCTGATTAAAATAACCAATCATCGCAAAGTAACGTGCACGTTCGCTACCTCCACGCAATGATAGTGTATAGTTCTGTTGAATGGCTGGACGAAAAGCATAATCGAACAAATCTATATTATATCCCAAGCCATCCGTATTATCTCCTTTGGCACGTGCCCAATTAGCAATCATTTCATCAGAATACAATCTAGACTGTACGGCAGGATCGTCTTCCCAGCCCGGGTTGTCATTCTTTAAAGCCTGATTATACAAACGTGCATAATCGGCCGAGCCCAAATAGTCTGGATACGATACCGGTTCTGCCATTCCAACTTGTGCTTTAAATTCCACAGTTGGTTTAGACTGAGAAATACCACGTTTGGTTGTAACAATTACTACACCATTCGCACCTCTAATACCATATACGGCAGTAGCAGAAGCATCCTTCAAAATAGAAAATGTTTCTATTTCATTGGGATCCAAGTTAGAAAGACTTCTCTCTACACCATCTACAATCACAATAGGAGATTGTGCTCCTGAATTATATGAAGACAAACCACGAACGGCAAAGCTTGCTACGTCCTTACCTGGTTCACCTCCTCCAAACTGAGTTACAGTCAAACCTGGCAAACGTCCTGCTAAAGCATTAGTGATATTTGCGCTCGGACTTTGCGAAAGTTCCTTTACATTAACAGAAGCTACAGAACCGGTCAGGGTAGTCTTTTTCTGTGAACCATATCCGATTACGACGACTTCTTGTAAGGTCTTTGAATCTTCTACCAACGTAATGTTTAACTGACGTTGGCCTTTTAAAGGAATATCTTTTGTCGTATATCCAATAAAAGAAACCGTCAGAACCGCATCTTCATAAGGGACTGTCAAGTTAAAATTACCATCCATATCGGTAATTGTACCCAAGCTAGTTCCTTTCACCATAATATTGGCTCCAATAATAGGAAGTTTGTCTTCATCGAAAACTGTTCCTTTTACCAGAATTCCTTTCGACTGTTCAGCACCACTTGGTGATACCAGGCTCTCAGCAGCCCAGCTGGGTGAAGAAAACAAGCACAGAAAAGCCATCGGATATACCCAATGCATATGCCTGAATTGCTTTCCTTTCAATTTCACATTTTTCATAGGTTCGCTTTTAAAGTTAAACATTATAGATTTATTCAGTTATTACTTCTCTGGATGATATATAGCTGTCTTACTTGACGAAGAGATTGAGGGGGGAATATCATCTTTGGACACACCTCTCTTATAAGCAGGCTTTTCACTCATTACGAAATGAAGCTCTATGCCATTCTTCACCATATCATAAGGCAAATATGATTTATCGTATTTCTGTCCGTTAACATAAAGTTCTTTTACGTATACTGCTTTTTCCGACCAGCCATCCGTTGTCATCTTTATCTGTTTACCGTTACTTTGCATAATTGTCAAGCTTTTTACACAAGGTGAACCGATATTATAAAAATTGCTGGAAGGAGCAACCGGATAGATTCCCAAACAATTAAACATATACCATGCTGACATCTGTCCACAATCATCATTTCCGCTCAAAGAACCGGGCTCATTACCATAAAAACGAGCTGCTATTTCACGTACCCAACGCTGACATTTCCAAGGTTGCCCCAAATAATTGTACAAATACGCTACATGGTGACAAGGCTCATTTCCATGCCAATATCCACCGATACGACCTTGTATATCGTGAGCTCCAGGTATATCCTCCGGCAATTCTACCGTAAACAATTCATCCAGTCTTTTCTGGAAGAGTTTCTTTCCTGCCAAATTGATATATCCTTGTACATCATGAGGAACGTACCAAGTATACTGCATAGTAAAACCCTCAGTGATATCCCCCCAGCCATTAACCGAACCGGGTCCTTGATAAGCTATCGGACTGAAAGGAGTACGCCACTCGCCTTTGCTATCTTTTCCACGCATATATTTCGTTTCAGGATCGACCAAAGTCTGATAAGAAAGTGAGCGATTTAAGAAATAATGATAATCTTCCATTTTCCCCAATGCTTTAGCCGCCTGTGCGATACAATAGTCATCGTAAGCATATTCCAATGTTTTGGATACAGATTCAGCTTCTTTATCAAATGGTACATAGCCTTTTTCACGATACTCTGGTAAACAGTCATAGTTTTCATTCATCGCCGTAGTCTTCATAGCTTCATAGGCACGTTCGTAATCAAAGCCTTTTACACCTTTTACAATCATATCTGCCAAAACAGATACAGCATGATAGCCAATCATACACCAAGTTTCATTTCCATAGAACGACCATATCGGCAACATTTTCTCAACACTTTTATCGTAATGAGCAAGCATTGAATTAGCTATATCTGCATTAATATCCTGATGTACCAGATTGAACCAAGGATGTAGAGCACGATAAGTATCCCATAAAGAGAAAACTGTATAGTTAGTAAAACCTTCTGCCTTTTCAATGTTCTTGTCAAGTCCTCTAAACTGTCTATCTGCATCCTGAAAAACAAACGGATGCAGTGCTGCACGATAAGCTGCTGTATAAAAAGCCTCTTTAACTTCCGGTTCTGCTTCAATCTGATATTTCGCAAGTTCCTGCTCCCACAAAGAAACACCTTTCTCGCGCAGACTATCGAAAGTCATTCCGTTCAGTTCTTGCAAATTCAAAGTTGCTCCAGCTGTACTGACAGCAGAAACAGCCGTCTTCACTATGATTTCTTCTCCTTCTGCTGCTTCAAAAGATATACATGCCATCAGGTTCTTTCCCCAAGCTTCATAACAGCTTCTGAAACGAGATGTGTTGTAAATGACCGGTTTCTTATCTTGCATAAAACGCAAATTTTTCAGCTTCTTTGAAAACACGGCTGTAAAATATACATGGCGCTCCGGTCCCCAACCTTTCACAAGCTTATACCCTGTCAATGTAGAATCGTTTTCCATACGTAAATTCGACCATTCACAACTTTGCCACAAGGTATGGTTCATATCAATCATGATAAATGCCTGCTCCGATTTGGGATAGGTAAAGCGAAACATTCCACTCCGAAGACCAGCTGTCATTTCAGCTTTCACACCATAATCGGACAATTCTACAGCATAATAATTAGGTGATGCCCATTCTCTATCATGAGAATAACGAGAACGGTAACCTTCTGTAGGATTATCACGTGTACCCGGATCAAGCTTCATCTCTCCTGTACCTGGAATAAACAGGAAGTCGCCCAAATCGGGAATCCCTGTTCCACTTAAATGCGTCAGACTAAATCCTAGAATAGAGGTATGATTATACTTGTATCCAGCTGCTGCATCATAAAATTTTGCATCTGTGTCTGGACTAATCTGTATTCCTCCAAATGGTATCTGCGCTCCTGGATATACATTACCATATCCATCTGTACCAATCATAGGATTGACATACTGAGTTAAGTTCTCTGCAGAAAGAGAAAACACCGGCAAAGAAACACATAGAAAGATTGTTTTCAGTATCTTTTTCATAATCAATGATTTTCTGTTTCTTGAATATCGCCAACTGCAACTTGATATTCATACCACAAGTCATCTATATCATACTGCTCTCCTAAAGCATATTTTATAGCCCCGTTAAATGACCAAGGGACAACCTCAAGTGTACTTCGATTAAACTTACGAAGAAAGTCTTTATCTTTATTATCTCTTAACCATACAAAAAAGTATCCGGCAGTACGATAACCATCCATATAGTTTCCGCCTTTAGGACGAGCATCCGGTGTAAAACCTCCATTGGCAACACGTACTGCATCAGCCATTCCCTCGATAAAAGCCCAGAAAACACGACTGCTTCCATAATTACCTATCCCTTGAGGTTCCAGCTGGTATGCATGAGTCAATTCGTGTAACAAAACACCCCTTGTTTCAAAAAACAGCTTAGCAGTATCATTTGCTGCAAATGAGTTTTCAATATGACGAGTACTATAAAAAATGCTCACAACGCCATTACCTCCTCCTTTTGCAGAAACACCCTCTATATCCTGCAAAGAATAATGAATTGTATCAACCGGAACAATACTGTCAGCCGGAGAATCATATAATGTAGCAAGTACTGTACTTGCCTGATCTGCAATATACTCCTGAGGATTAGTTATAATACGATGATAAACTTTTGATCCTTCTGTCTCTGGAGCCTGATCATCAAATACAATATGCCCAACCGGATAATCTTTCCAGACTTCCATTGTCTCTTTTTCAGTCATCACATCTTTCTTGTTCCCCGTACAAGCTGATATACCACTCATTCCTAATATTATACCAGCTAATAACAATTGTGCTTTCATACTATTTGATTCCGTTTGTTAATGAATAAGGTTTATCTTCTGCTTTTTGTCCTCTTTTCTTGTTGGGTGAGGTTCCCATCTTAAACTCCCAGACTCCTCCTTTCAACAAATCTGCATGAGTAATATATAATTTGTCATATTTCTTGCCGTTAATAGTAAGTGACTGAACATAACGTCGGGTATCGCTCACTCCTTCAGCTTTAATTTCCAAAATGTTTCCATTAGGTAAACGCAGTTTGAGATAAGGGAAATATGGAGCTCCTAATACATACTGATCTGTTCCCGGACATACTGGATAAAATCCCATTACCGTAAACATATACCAGGCAGACATCTGACCACAATCATCATTTCCTCCCAACCCGTTTATATCATTACGATACATACGGTCGATTATCTCACGAGTCCAAAATTGAGTTTTCCAAGGTTGTGATGTCCAAGCGTATAAGTAAGGTATATGATGACTTGGTTCATTACCATGCACATATCCGCCAATCAGCCCTTCTTCCGTAATATCTTCATTCTTTTCATAATATTTTTTAGGAAGATGCATTTCAAAAAGCTCATCCAAACGAGTTAGAAAAACTTTTTCACCTCCCATTAAATCCATGATACCATAGACATCATGTGGTACATGGAAAGAAAAATTCCAGGAATTACCTTCGATAAAACCCTCTCCATGTGTTTGCAGAGGATCAAAATCTTTTTTGAAGCTACCGTCAGTATAACGCGGACAAGCAAAGCCATTTTTCTTATCAAAGACATTACGATAATTCAATGCGCGTGCATAATACTGCTTAGCAATTTCTTCATTACCTGCTCTTAAAGCAGTCTGATAAATAGTCCAGTCATCATATGCAAATTCCAATGTAGAGGAAACAGCTGTACTACTCTTTTCAAAAGGAATATATCCCAACTGTTTATAATCATCCAGATGATCATAGTAATCTACGTTCGATGTTTCGACCATAGCTTGCAAAGCTTCTTCCTTTTCAGTAAATACTCCTTTGGCAATAGCATCAGCCAAAACAGGAACAGCATGGTATCCACTCATACACCAGTTCTCATTTCCCATCAAACTCCAAACGGGTAACATTTTATGCACACTCTGCTGTTGATGACGAATCATCGATTTTACCATATCTGCATTCTGCATTGGAGTTACCACATTCAGGAACGGATGTTCAGCCCGATAAGTATCCCACAATGAAAAGATCGTATAATTCGTAAAGTCTTCTGCTTGATGAATATTATGATCAAGTCCACGATATGCTTTGTCCACATCCATATATACTGATGGGTTTATCATCGTATGATATAAGGAGGTATAAAACATAGCTTTCTGATCTTCCGTTCCTTCTATTTCAAATAAATCAAGTTTTGTATTCCATGCCTCAGCAGCCTCATCAACCACCTGTTCGAAGCTTTTTCCTCCTGCCTCTGCACATAAATTCTTCAAAGCTCCTTCAGTACTAACCCCTGAAAGAGCAACTTTTACAACTAGCTCTTTATTATTCGAAGTATCAAAATTAAAATAAGATACAACAGAGCGTCCTGCTATTTCTGGGAAATTACGATCGATATTGAAACGGCGCCAGAATCCCACATAATCTGGTTTCTTTTTATCTATATATCCATAATCTTTTATCGGCTGAGAGAAAGATATAGCAAAATAGGTATAATTTGTCCGAGCCCAGCCATTCGTTATCCGATAACCAGTAAGCAAGGTATCATTTTCAACTCTCAAATGGCTCCAAAGCACTTTACCATCGTAATTATAAATACCATGATTCAAATCGAGAATAATACGCCCGTCAGTTGAAGGATAAGTATATTTATGTATACCGACGCGAGAAGTTGCAGTCAATTGAGCTTTTACCTTATAGTCATCAAGCACAACTTCATAATAACCTGCTGTTGCACGTTCTGTAGCATGATTATAACGTGAGCGATACCCTTCATCCGGAAAGTCAGCACGCCCCGGATTCAGTTTTAATTCACCAACTGTAGGCATAATTAAGATATCGCCTAAGTCAGAATGTCCCGTACCACTTAAATGAGTATGACTAAATCCAACGATAGTAGGATCTGAATACTGATAACCTGCACAATATTTATAAACATCCTTTTGATATTCACCATTTATATTATGGGGTATTGTATCAGTATCTGGACTGAGTTGTATCAAACCAAAAGGAACACAAGGGCCAGGAAATGTATGTCCCATTCCATTTGTTCCAATAATCGGATTTACATAATCAACCACTCGCTGTTGAGAGAAAGCCGGAGTAAAGATCAAACCGGCGAGCAAACAAAAATGTATTTTTCGAAGCATATAAAATTAAGATTTAAGCCAATATCCTATATGTAAAAGTAATAATAGATAACTATATTTTTTTCCTCTTTAAAGACATTCTTTCTCCCTAAATCAAAATGTCCTAATAAAGAATCATAGTCAAAATACAGAACAATATTATATTCTGATTTACAGCATATTAAAATTACAATAAAACATTTAGAGAACAAAGTAGAAAAAGCAGAAAACAGATTTAAGAACAGGCAAGCACAAGAAAAAGGAATACTTATAACACCATATAAATATTCCTTTTATAGTTATGATTCACTTTCAGTCAATGTTCCTGCCTTATGATGTGCACGATAATTTTTCGGAGTAGTCCCATATTTATCTGCAAACTCCTTATAAAAATACGGACGACTAGAAATACCAATACTTTCTATTACCTCCTGAATAGACATATCAGTTTCCAACAGAAGTTGAGCAGCCTTTTCCATACGGTATTTCTTTATAAAATCACTAGGAGTAATTCCTGATAAATCTTTAAACTTCCGAGAAAATTGACGAGGACTTATATGCATCCTTTCAGCCAGGAAAGTTGGTCCCAGCTCCTCTTTATCCAAATTCTCTTCTATTATCTCGATGATTCTTTGTATAAATGTAATCTGTTCAGGCTGATTACAATAAGGGAAAAATGCTACCCAGTTTCCTAAAGCACTTGCTTTCACCAATAAGTTTTCCTGCTGAATTTCTCCCAATCCTTTCGATACAGCCCATGCTCGTGCCAAACGTTCAAAGAATCCTTTCCGATGCAGTTTATAAATATACCCTGCCAAACAAAGAATTATCAAAAGGACAAGAGTCAAATATGCCCATATCGTATGATACCAGAAAGGAGCAATTTTAATAGCAACAGAATACTCCTTATAGACAGTATCCAACACGTCTTTCTTATACCGTATACGAAGTAAATACTCCCCAGGGGGAACATTTTTAAACATAGCCTCATTTTCTTTAGAAAAAAGGCTCCATTTTTCATCATATCCCTCTAAGATATAAGCATATTCAATATCTGAATTAAGATAATCCAATGCTACAAATTGTAAAGAAAACGTATTCTGTTCTTCAGAAAGCAGAATCTGTTTTCTGTCTGCCGAATAAAATCTGTTAAGGTTAACTTCCTCACGATCAATGATCAGCTTACGAAGAATTAGTTCAGGATAATATTCCGGAATAGAAGACTGACTATCATTCATATACAATAGTCCATCTACTCCACCTAAAAAAAGATCTCCATTATAGGGACTACGATAATAGCTATCATCACTAAACTCTCCTATTTCAATCCCCTTGCTATAATAATATGTATAAGATCCACCACTAACAGGGTCATATTTTATCATTCCTTTATTTGTACCCATCCATAATATTCCAGCATCGTCTTTTACAATGCCGTGTACCATCTCATTAACCAGCCCTTGTTCGCGACCAATGTATGAAGGTACAATATTTCTGCCATTAATTTCAACAGAAACCAAGCCGGCTGTAGTACCAACAAAAAAGTGATTGTTATCATATTCACACAAACACAAGACATCATCTACAGCTTTTCCCAGCATCGTACGCAAGGAATACACCTGATACTCATATTTTCGAATATCAAACCGAACTAACCCTTGTCCACGACTTCCCAGCCATAAAATAGAATCACCTTGTACCCATAAAGAAGAATATTCTACAAGTTCTTTCTGTTCTGCAAAACAACGGAAACGTCTGAATCTTTTGATCTCCGGAATTTCATGTGATTTATCTAACACAACCTTAATAAGACCTGAGCCAAGCGTTACTACCCAAAGAACAGAATCATTTTCCTCATATAAGCCATGTATTTCTGCCGGATAGCGTATAGAGCCTCCCACACGTATCAGTTTATCAGACTGATAAGAATAATAATACAATAACGAATCGGACATTCCCACCCAAAAATCATCTCCTTGAGTCTTTTTCTTCAGCATAAATACCGGATAGAAATTAGGTCCGCGCACATAATCTGTCAAAGCCCATTTTCCTTTTGGTGAATAAACTGAAAGAGTTTTAAGATCAATCTCTTTTTGATAATCAGGTATACGTATCAGACCGTCTCCCTTAGTTCCAACCCACAATGTACCGTAACGATCGGTCATAATACCTCTAACCTGCCCACTTACAGATGAAGACATGCGATTTAGCATTAAATTCGTAACCAGAGCATCTCTTTTAGTAAACTTCACTACACCGGCTCCATCTGTCCCCATCCATAAAATTCCTTGCTGATTATCTGTATAAGCTGAAAATATACGCAAATCTACACGTATCAAATCTTCTGTATATTGCTGAGAAGCCATCAGACGAAGGATACCACCCGTATGAAGAGTTATCAGAATATCATCATAAAAAGGAAATACGTTCATGAAGTTACCATACTTTCTATATAGTTCCCCTATATTACGAATATATACTTTAGACTTCTTGGAAACATCATACAAATACAAATCATCTGCTTCGTCAATGAAACAAATAACCCCGCTTTGAATAAAAGTCTTTTTTATAACCTTGGAATGTAAAGGTGAAGATGTAACATCCAAACTTGTCTGCAAAGAATCAGCAGAAAAAGAACTCAATGAAAAATGAATCATCTTAGTATCATTAACTGGTACTATATGAAGTCCACCTTGTCCATCTACATAAGCACTTTGTTGAAGGTTCTCCAAATTTAAATTCATCGCACCGGCCTTCACAAAGCAACGATGATATGTATTATAATAATACAAATTCCGCTTTCCAACAATCCAGCTGTCACCTTTCCGATTAGAAAATACAATAACTTCTTCATCTGGAAATACATAATTATCGATAACAGATAAAGAATCTGTAGAAAATAAGTTTACTCCAGAATAGCTTTGCACCCATAATTTGTCATCTGAAGCAATCTGAATACGAGAAATAATGTTATTATCTAATGTTCGGCCCTTGGAAAAATCAGTACGAAATACATCTATCGTTCTACCATCATAACAGTTTAATCCATCGTAGGTACCGAACCACATCAATCCCTGATTATCCTGTAAAATGCTTAAAACTGCACTATTTGAGAGTCCTTGTAAATGGTTTATTGTAAAAGAAGAATAAGAACTAGAAGCCAGCATAACCTGAAAGCATGCTATCAAGAGACTTGCCAGATAGATTTTCATATTACTGATGCTTCTTATCATAATTCTACTTTATAAGATATAATACAAAAATACAAAAATTTGGATAAATAAAAACAAAAAAATAAGGAGCCCCATAATATTGACTCCTTATTTTTTTCTTCCGCTTTATTTTATTTCCCAAGTATCATTGGTTGCAAGCAATTCAGCAAAATTATGATATTTCTTTTTCGCAGAAACTTCTTCTATCTGTGCTTCGACAGATTCATCATATGTAGGCGCTTCTACATCACGAATAACTCCCAATGCAATCGGGAAATCAGGCCCTTCCATCAAAGCCAGTTTCAACTGAAGTGTATGATCTTCACAATGAGCATCATGTACTAGAATATCTTTTTCCGTAATTCCATTTTCACCCAGTTTAACGACTTTCAATCCGAAACCTTCCTGCATTAATCCAAACTCTTTATTCGGACCGAAAAGCATAGGTTTACCGTGTTCCAGATAAATGGCATTGCGTTCACGATCTTCTTTTTTAGCGACAGCATCATGAGTACCATCATTAAATATCACACAGTTTTGAAGAACCTCCACTACCGATGTTCCCTTATGACGAGCTGCTGCTTTCAATACTTCTACTGACGGACCTCCATCTACAGCGACACAACGGGCAAAAAAGCGTCCACGCGCGCCAAAGCATAATTCTGCCGGACGGAACGGATCTTCTACTGTACCGTATGGTGACGACTTACTGACAAAACCTCGAGCTGATGTAGGAGAATACTGCCCCTTGGTAAGTCCATAAATACGATTATTCAGTAATATAATATTAATATCTACATTACGACGGATAGCATGAATAAAATGATTACCTCCAATAGCCAGTCCGTCACCATCTCCTGAAATCTGCCAGATAGTAAGATTTGGATTAGCGACTTTAGCTCCTGTGGCAATGGCTGCCGCACGTCCATGAATCGTATGCATACCATATGTATTCATATAATAAGGCAGACGAGACGAACATCCAATACCAGAAATAACTGCAATTTCATGGGGAGGAACTCCTAATTCTGCAAGTGCCTTATGAAAGGAATTCAAAAATGCGTGATCACCGCATCCGGGACACCAGCGCGGTTGTCCTGCCTTATAATCTGCTGCTGTATATTTTGTTTCGCTCATTGTCTATTCCTCCATTAATTTAGTAAATGCTTCAACCAGTTCTTGTACAACAAAAGGTTGTCCCTTTACCTGATTAAACTGATGCAAATGAATACCTTCTATCTTCATTCTCAGATAACCTGCCAGCTGTCCCATATTCTGCTCTGCAACAACGATCTTTTTATATCGACGAAGAACTTCTTCTGTATTCTTAGGCAATGGATTGATGAACTTAAAATGAGCTAAAGCAGCTTTCTTTCCACGTCTGTTCAGCTCATCCATAGCCGAATGCAAATGACCGTATGTTCCACCAAAACCTACAATCAGTAAATCTGCATCCTGATTTCCTTCTACCTTCAAATCAGGTATAGAATCAGCAATCTTAGCCACTTTCTCAGCGCGCAGACGCGTCATCAGATTATGATTTTCCGGATCTGTTGAGATAGCTCCCGTTTCATTACTTTTTTCCAATCCTCCGATACGGTGCATAAATCCTTCCATACCTGGAGTAGCCCAATAACGTACGCCTGTCTGTGGATTACGCTGGAAAGGTGTCCAGGCCCCAGCCATGTCAGGTGTTACATAAGGAGGACGAATATCAGGATATTCAGCTAAGTCAGGCAAACGCCATGCAGCCGAACCGTTTGCAATATATGCATCGGTCAACAAAACAACAGGAGTCATATGTTCCAATGCTATTTTACATGCCATATAGGCTGCATCAAAACAATCTGTAGGTGAGGATGCAGCAATGACTGGCATCGGGCTTTCACCATTTCTTCCATACAAAGCCTGTAATAAATCCGTCTGTTCTGATTTAGTAGGTAGTCCGGTAGAAGGTCCTCCACGCTGTACATCAACAATTACTAAAGGCAATTCAGTAATTACAGCCAGATTCATAGCTTCACTCTTCAGACAAATTCCAGGTCCGGAGGTGGTTGTTACAGCCAAAGCTCCGGCAAAAGCAGCACCAACAGCCGAAGCACATCCTGCTATTTCATCTTCACACTGAACCGTTTTTACTCCCAATGATTTATGTTTTGCCAATTCATGTAAGATATCTGTCGCAGGAGTAATAGGATATGATCCCAGGTAAAGCTGCAATCCAGCCTTTTCTGCAGCAGCAATAAGCCCGTAAGCCGTAGCTTTATTGCCATTAATATCCATGTAACGTCCTTTTTCTTTTTGAGCTTTACTAGGAACCAGATAGCTCATCGCAACTGAAGCATGCGTGTTTTCTCCAAAATGATAACCATCGTATAAAACCTTCACATTAGCTTCTGCAATCTCCGGTTTTCTCGCAAATTTCTCACGAAGTAACTTTTCACCTACCTTTACATCACGATGGAAAAGCCAGCACACTAAACCTAATGCGAACATGTTTTTGGTACGCATAATAGACTTATTGTCCAACCCACTATCCTTCAGGCTTTCTTTACACATTGTCGTAATGGCAGCTTCCACTACCTCATTCTTAATACCAAGCTCTGAAAAAGGATTTTCCAATACAAACTGAGCTTTTTCCAGGTCACGCTTTGTAAACGAGTCTGTATCAATTATAATAACCGATTGAGGTTTACAAAATTTATACTGAGTTTTCAATGCTGCAGGATTCATTGCAACCAACACATCGCATTTATCTCCTGGAGTATATACTTTCCCAGAACCTATATGTACCTGAAATCCAGAAACACCTGTTAATGTACCTTGCGGAGCCCGGATATCGGCCGGATAATCTGGAAATGTACTGATATCATTTCCCTCGGCAGCTGATATATTGGAAAACATATTTCCCGCCAGCTGCATACCGTCGCCTGAATCACCAGAGAAGCGAACAACTACATCATCCAGCTCCTTGATTATCATTTCTTCTGCCATAATATGTCATTTAAAGTTTACAAATTCATTAATCGCAAAATTGGCGAACTTCCTTTAAAAATCAAAATAAAAAAGGTAGTTATTTCATTTGTAAAGGAAGCTCTCAAGTTTTTTAAACAAAATTATTGGGATATTCCGAAAAAGAAGTATTTTTGCAATCAACTTGCCCTTGTAGTTCAACGGATAGAATAGAAGTTTCCTAAACTTTTGATTCGGGTTCGATTCCCGACGAGGGTACAAAAAGAAAGGAGCCATGTCTAAATTCTGACATAGCTCCTTTTTCCGAAAAACAAACTAGAGTTTTATTCTGCTTCGTTCAGTGTTGCAATACTTACGCGGTTCCAGTCTGGTTCTGAGAACATTTCTCCTACTCCTTGACCTTCTGCCGTAATACGGCTTGCGCTTATTTTGTATTTATTAATCAAGATAGTCTTCACAGCCTCTGCACGTTGCTTAGCAATACGTGCATTAATCTCTGCACTACCTTCAGGAGAAGCATATCCTTTAATAACAACTGTACTAGAAGGATTATTCTTCATGTATGTAGCAATACGTTCTACATTTGGCAACTGATCAGCACTTACAGTAGCCTTTCCTTGTCCGAAAGTAATAACCGACTCTAAAGACTTAGAGTGAGTATTCTGAACAATAGTTTCAACCTCTTTCGGTGCATTCATACACTCATTCAGTTTTTCTTTCAACTGATCATTTTCATATTGCAAAGCTTCAAGTCCTTCTGTTTTTGCAGCCGATTCTGCACGCAATGTGTTAATTGCATCATTCAGCAAATCAACTTCAGCCTGGTTGTATGGAGTCTGAATTGTTTGGTAATGCTTTCCATTACTACTTGCAAAATGATAGGTCACACCCGCCAAAAGTTCTATAGCTGATTTATTAACATTTAAAATCTGCGATCTGTTTCCTGACATCTGATATACAATAGCAGGACGTACATTTATAGTCCAAGCTTTCGCCTCTCCTAAATTGAAGTTAAAACTTGTTCCAAAACGGCTTACCATATATGATTTGTCATAGCCCAGACCTGAATTTACAAAATCATGTCCCCAGCCAATTCCGGCAATCGCCTCAACTTCAAACAATCTGGGCTTTCCCAAATAGCCACCAAATAAGTTATTTAAGTTGATTTTACCCAAGGCTCCCAAATTAAGTGCATCAAACGCTGTACGGCTTTCGCTCGTGTTGACAGTTGTCAGTCCTTCAAAAGAAACTCCCAACACCGGAGTAATTTGTTTCCCAAGCTCAATACCAGCTGTTCCACGCATATTTTTCCAGAATGCAGAATGTGTTGTTGGGGTAATGCCTCCACCTTTGATACCCATGTACCAATTATCAAAGAATTTATTACCTACGTATGCATCTTGTGCATTACCCACCATTGCAACAGCTGCAAGCGCCATTGCGAAAAAAAATCTTTTTTTCATACTTTGAATAGTTTAGTTAGTTGTTTAGTCAGTCTGTTAATCTTACAGTACATAGATAAAACAAATCTATGCCCACTTTGTTCTTCAAACTCAATAATCAGCAATAAAAAATCATAGGCAAAAAAGAAAAGCCTCTACCATAAGTGCTATGGTAGAGGCTTTTACCTCAATCTATAATTTTAATAAATTTATTAAGCTTCTGCTTTTTCTGTATCTTTCATCTTATGTCCCATTGTCAGATATGCAACTGGAGCTGCCACGAACAATGATGACAAAGTACCGATAACAACACCCAGAATCATTGCAAAGGCAAAGCTACGAATACTATCACCACCTAAAATCAAAATACTCAACAATACGATTAAAGTACTTAATGAGGTATTAATAGTACGGCACAATGTAGTGTTCAGTGAGTCGTTAAACAGTTTAGCACGGTCACGTTTCGGATACAAGTGGAAGAATTCACGTACACGGTCGAAAATTACCACCTTATCGTTGATTGAGTAACCGATTGCGGTCAAAATAGCACCGATGAATGTCTGGTCGATTTCCAATGAGAAAGGCATCCAACCATAACACAATGAATAAGCACCAATAATTAACACTGTATCAACAGCCAAAGCAACGGTAGCACCCACACTATAGGCAATATTGCGGAAACGAATCAAAATATACAGACCGATTGCGATCAAAGCTAAAATAACAGACCAGATAGCTGAAGTCTTGATATCGTCAGCGATACTTGGACCAACTTTCTGTGAACTGATGATTGAACCACCAGCACGGTTATCACGGTCGATAAATATTTCAAGTGTAGTTCCTTTACCAAGCAAATTACCCTCTTTCAATGCATCATACAAGAATTCCTCAATTTCAGCATCGATAGTTGGAGAATCTTCTTCTATACGGTAGTTTGTTGTAACACGGATAGTCTTACCATCTGTACCCAATGCAATAGCCTGAACATTAGCATCGCCCACCTTTGGCTGCAACAAGCTACGTACAGTTTCCGGTTGTACAACCTGTTCGAACTGAACAACGAAGTTACGTCCACCAGTAAAGTCAATACTTTGTGACAAACCGCGAACAAAGAATGAAATGATACAAACAACAATTACAGCTCCCCAAATTATGAAAGAACGTTTGGTAACACCCATAAAGTTGTAATGCACATTCTGCATCAGGTTCTTCGAAATACCAGTAGTAAAGGTCAAGTTCAACCACTTATCCTTACCCATATAATGTTCGTAAACCAGACGAGTCAAGAATACAGCTGTAAAGAATGAGCAAAGAATACCGATAATCAATGTAGTGGCAAATCCACGGATAGGACCAGTACCAAAGTTAAACAAGATAATACCAGTAATAATAGAAGTCAGGTTTGAGTCGAAGATTGCTGAGAATGCATTAGCATAACCTTCCGACAAAGCTTGTTTAGTTCCCTTACCAGCCTTCAACTCTTCTTTTGTACGTTCATAAATCAATACGTTAGCATCCACCGCCATACCAAGTGAAAGCACCATACCGGCAATTCCAGACATTGTCAAGGCAGCCTGGAAAGAAGATAGAATACCTAATGTAAAGAAGAAGTTAACAAACAATGCACAGTTTGCAATCATACCCGGAATAAATCCATACATAGCACACATATAAATCATCAAGACAACCAGTGCAACTACGAATGAAATAATTCCTTGGTTAATAGATTCCTGTCCCAAAGACGGTCCTACGATATCTTCCTGTACAATACGTGCAGGTGCCGGCATTTTACCAGACTTCAGCACGTTAGCCAAGTCTTTTGTCTGTTCCGGAGTAAAGCTACCAGAGATTTCTGACTGTCCTCCAGGAATTTCACCATTAACACGTGGAGCACTATATACATAACCATCCAATGCAATAGCGATTGATCTGCCAACATTTTGTTTAGTCAAAGCAGCCCAGCGACGAGCACCTTCTGTATTCATAGACATGCTCACGCACGGTTTATTATACTGGTCGTAAGAATCTCTTGCATCAGTTACGACATCACCTTCCAAAGGAGCACGGCCATTACGCTCTGTAGATTTAATTGCATACAATTCGAAAATACGTCCGCTCTTATCGAAGTCAGCAGCAGCAACACCCCACATCAATTTCAGGTCACGAGGTAACTGCTTCTGTATTTCAGGCATACTTAAGATACGATTAACTTCAGCTGTATCGTTACGGTCAGCATAAGCAACAATAGCTCCTACACCACTCTGGTTCAACTGAAGAACAGAAAGCAACGGATGTTCCTTCTTCATTTGTTCAATATTTGCACCAGAAGCATTAGAAGCAGTTTCACCTTTCAATGCAGCAGCTAAACTGTCTTTAGCAGAAATTGCAGGCTGAGCAGTAGCAACAGTATCTGTTTGTACAGAATCAGTAGCTGTTCCAGCAAGCAAATCACGAGCACGGCTATCAGCAGAAGCTAATACCGGAACGATTTCTTTTGCTTCAAAAGTTTCCCAGAATTCCAGATTAGCAGAACCCTGCAACAATTTTCTAACACGTTCTGGTTCCTTAATACCAGGCAATTCTACCATGATACGTCCCATCTTACCTTCCAATGTCTGGATATTAGGCTGAGCCACACCAAAGCGGTCGATACGAGTACGCAATACATTATAAGAATTGCCTACCGCAGCTTTCACTTCTTCGCGTAATACAGCTTCAACCTCAGCATCAGTACTGCGTGTAGTTACTTTATCCTTTAACTGTTGAGTAGCGAATAACTCTGCCAGCTTTCCTTCCGGAGCCAGTTTCTTGTATTCACGAATAAAAATTGTGATAAAATCATCCTGACTGGTAACCTGTTGTTTTGCAGCTTCAGCAACGGCTTTATTAAATGCCTCATCTGTTTTGTTATCAGCCAAAGCTTTTACAACATCCGGTACAGAAACTTCCAGAATAACGTTCATACCACCTTTCAGGTCAAGTCCCAGTCCGATTTCCATCTCACGACATTGTTTCAGCGTATAACTGCCCAACCAAACCTTTTCATTCTGTACTGAATCAAGGTAGTGAGTTTCCCCTTTCGGATCTTCTGCCGCCTTTTTCATATGATAGCGGGTTACAAAAGAGAACGAAAGATAGAACACACATACAAGGGTCAGCAATATCGCAAAAACCTTTACGAATCCTTTGTTTTGCATGTTACTTTAATTTATATATTTACTTTTTAATTAATATACGTTTATTCAAGGTTGCAAATATAGTTTTTTTTTCATTTATAAAGGGAAAGGTTTCTAAATATTTAAGTTTTAAGCTATAAATTTCCCTTTTTCAAAGAAGCATTTCATATCAGTATTATAATTTGACAGATCAAATCGTTAGAAAACAGCTGTACTGCATAACTAAAATAAAAACAGGCCAACTTCAGAAAAGAAGTTAGCCTGTTTTCGTTGCGAATTATTATAAAACAAAGATCAATCTATAAAAAGTATTTCGCCGAAATTTGGTCTGGCAAGCATCAATAAAAATTTATTTCGTTTTTTCAAGCAAGCACCAGACCGGATAATGATCAGAAGCGTTTATGGAACGATCAATTTTACACTCCAGTATACGAAAAGCATCGCTGGCAAAAATATGGTCTATGCGGAAATAAAAACGATTCTCATAATAAGTAAAACCAGGTCCTCTACCCGCCTTTCTATAAACATCATTCAAGCCCTGTCCGACTACTCGATGAGCATACGAGATAGGAGAATCATTAAAATCACCGCAAACAAGCATATAGCGAGTACGATTCACAGTAATAGCCTGTGCAACAGAGTCCGCCTGAGGAGCACGTACAGCCACAACCTTTGCTATTTTATGAAACAAATGCTTTCCCCCATTTTTTATATTCTTTTCCCTTGGAGATTTCAATATATCATTATATACAGTCTTATCATGTGCATCAAGCTTATTCGACTCCAAATGATTATTGATTAACACAAGAGTATCATTTCCAAATTTCAACCGATAAAGAATACTGGCATTGGATTCAGTCTTATAATCTATTGTTTCTGCCGAAAGAATTGGATAGCGTGAATAACAAGCAAGTCTGCCCGGCCCCTCTCCCTTTACACGTACATGGTAAGGATAACATGCCAAAGCACGATCTATTTCCTTTTGTTTTACCTTTGCACTAGGATTAAACTCTTGCAAGCAAATAATATCAGCATCACTGTCCCGCAAGTAATTGAGAACAGGATTACCTCCCTGTTTATCATACTCTTTCGTTAACGCAATATCCTGCGTGTTATAAGTAAGCAACTTAATTACCTCTCCTCCTTCCGGTTTCTCTTCTGATCCCAGCGGACAATAGTTCCAAATACTGCTCCAGCCGGCAACAAGAACCAGCAACGGGAAAAAAGTATACTGCCATTTGATACAAACCCACACAAATATAAATAGGAGATTAGCAAGAAACAGAAAAGGGAAAAACAGCCCAGCACACGCCCACAACGGATGACTGACCGGAGATATATACGGACTGTAAGCACTTATTAAAAAGCCAATGGCAACTAATATATTTAAGGTAAACAATACCCACCGAACCAAACATCCAATTTTCCTCATATCTACATTATTTTATATTATCAATATTGCATTCGGATATATTTTTCTTCCATTGGCAGAAGCCCAAACGAGCTTTATTTACTTTTTACTTGCATCAAACAAGCTCTTTTTTTCAGCATCAGTCAAACTACCGTAGCCAGACTTACGCAACTTATCTAATATTCTATCTATTTCCTCTGTACGTTCTTTTTTTCTGGCATTAAAATCATAGTCTTTCTGCTTGTCACTGTAATGCACTTTCATTTTAGGCTTTCTGGAAACAGGCTTCCAGCTTCCAGATAAAAAGTCGAGTATATTATTTATCCATTTTGTTGCATCATGACCCTTCTGTAACCCTGCGGCAAACCACCAACCGGCTAAAGCCCCTCCCAGATGAGCAATATGTCCACCTGCATTTCCTGAAGTCATAAACAACAAATCCAGCAACAACATGAATATGGCTACCTGCTTTAGCTTTACAGTACCGACAAACATCAACTGAATAGGATAGTTTGGCTCACGTACACCAACTGCAATTACAATAGCAAGCACTGAAGCCGAAGCTCCTAACAAATAAGAAGAATATACCGCACCAGCAAAATAGGGAAACAAATTATATGCAAGCATATACATCAATCCTCCCACAATTCCGCCTAATACATATAAGCCACGCAAATGTTTTGCCGAAAAAAATTGCAAGAACAAACGCCCGAACCAGTACAGCCATAACATATTGAACAATATATGCAGTATGCCAGCATGCATAAACATATAGGTAAACAACGACCAAGGCTGTCGGATAAAACGCTCCCACCAAGCGGGAAATTCCAAATAGTTCGTCCAAAAACCAGCAGGCTGATTAAACAAAGTCAGTACAATGTTTACCAGTGTGACAACCAGGAAAACTCCTATATTTATATATAGCAGCCGAGTTACAATATCCCCTCTCCTGAAATTTTCTTTTAGGTTAGTAATAAAACTGTTGTCCGCCGCCATTCTTCTTTCTCCAATATATAATCAAAATAAAACCAAAAAGCATTCCTCCCAAATGTGCGAAATGAGCTACTCCGTCACCTCCTGCAATACCAAGAACAAGCTCCAACACAGCATATCCGATTACAAAATATTTCGCTTTAATCGGCATCGGCAAAGGGAAGATAAACATCTGACTGTTAGGAAACAGCATACCGAAAGCTAACAAAATAGCATATACAGCACCTGAAGCTCCAACCGTATTCAGACGATTCAAAAACTCAGCCATAGGTATAACTCCCATACCTGTATCCACTCCATCGTAGTGCGACCAACTAACCAAATACTCTGTATACTGTACAGCCTCCTGTATTAGTCCGGCTCCTATTCCACATAAGATGTAGTAAAATAAAAAACGCTTAGGACCCCAAACTTGTTCAAGCACCCGGCCAAACATCCACACGGCAAACATGTTAAAAAATATATGCTGGAAGTTGGCATGCATAAACATATAGGTAATAAGCTGCGCAGGATTAAAATCAGAGGCCAGGAAAAAATGTAATCCCAACAAGTTTTCCACATCTATGCCGTAGCGTCGTGCCACTATTGTGCCAAAAAAGCACAACACATTAATAATCAATAGATTTTTAGTTACTGTAGGTAGGTTGTTCATAAGTTATCTATTATTCATGTTTTACAATACTATCACGTAGAACCAATAAACTTTCAGGTCCCATATTAAATAACAAATCTATAATACTGAGATTAGGCAAAAAATTGTTTTTCTGGTCAAATACCTGATAATAAGGTTTAGGCAGAAAATCCGAATCACACTGCACATATGCTTTTTTAGGATGTATCAATTCACGAAAATCATCCATATCCTCTACATTGGCAACATAATCCTTTGTCATTACAAAGGAAGGATGTAAATCGATCTGTTCACATATCCAGTTACACAAGTCCATATTAAAATCGAACAAGAATTCATATCTATGTTCATAAAACCGATGAAACTCATCAGCATAGTAATCGAAAAAAGGACTTTGCTTATAAGCTGCAACAAAAGCGTTCCAATGCACATGCCGCCAGTTGCCATGATCAGAAATACGCACATCCTTCATCAGGCATTTTAAATCATCACTTTTTTCTGTCGGGATAGTCAACGACAAACTTCCATCTGCCGAAGCTATCGTGCAGCGATTACGATAAGTTTGCTTCATATAGTGGTCAAACTGCTCTATATGTATAGTATCATACGCAAACAACTTCGTATAATATTCTACTGGCGCAAGATACGCCGAACTAAGTATAACTTCTTTCTTCATTCTTATTGCACACGTTGAAAAAAACGTTCTTTACAGGAAGGAAACCAGATAAACCATGCTTTGCCAATAATATGATCTTCCGGGACAAAACCAAACAGCCGTGAATCGTACAAGTTTACAGGATCATTCGAAGCCATCCAATAATAGTCTTTACTGAATGTAAACGAAGTGGCAGGTTTTCCTTCTACCCACAACGTATCGCCCCGCACTTCAGCCTGCTTCTGCTCATGCGAAACAATTGTATTACATAACAATACTACATTCCACGGATATACTTTTACAGCTTCCCCTTTGCGAGGAACAACATAAGGATGTATCTCTTGCGAAAGTCTGTTGTTTAGCGGAACAAAATCGATTCGCTGTCCTGCTTTTTGTGAAACCAAATAAAATTCATAATGACTAAAGCTACGGATATACCCCCCATCTTCGGTATATCCTACCAGTGAATTTTCTTTCAGCCCTACTGCATCCAATATAATCTTCATCAGGTCTTCTTTCGATGCAGGATATACATACAAAGCCTTACTGTCCGGACTTAAAATCTCATCTCCGGTATTTATCAACTCTCGATTCAACATCAGTGTATCTCCGGGAGTAGCAATACAACGGCTTATAAAGACACTGCGCCACTCAAGCCGTTTATTTCGCTGAGTAGCCCCCGGATCATTGAAAATTACAATATCCCCTTTCCCTACATCACAGTTTCCGATACGGTGATAACCTAAGAATGAAGGAAAAGGCATACGCAGACCATAACTCCACTTATTCACCAGCACCCCTTCGCCCTGATAAAGTGTATTTTCCATTCCCGACGAAGGAATAAAACATGATGTAACAAGAAAAGTCCTAACCAGCCATACAGCAATAATGACAAATGCCGATAGCTTCAGTCCTATTTTCCAGTCATTACTCAATATGATGCAGTATCATTTTATCGAATCGACAAACTTAAACAAGCGATTCCAACGGACTTTTCCGTCGAACCAACCTCTATCCTGATCGAGTGACAACCAGATAAAGATAGGCTTACCAACGATATGATCTTCAGGCACAAAGCCCCAGAAACGTGAATCGGCAGAATTATGACGGTTATCACCCATCATCCAGTAATAATCCATCTTAAAGGTATACTTCGTCGTTTCTTGTCCGTTTATATAGATTTTTCCGTCCTTCACCTCCAGAGAATTTCCTTCATAATTCTTGATAGGACGTTCATAAATCGGCAGGTTGTCCAGTGTCAAATCGATTGTAGCACCTTTTTTCGGAATCCATACCGGACCATAATTGTCTACAGTCCAGCCAGTCAGTTTATTTACAGGATACAATCCGCCGGCATCATCATCCGGAGTATTTTCTATAGACACTACCAGATCCTTCCGAGCCAGCAAAGCTGCTTTAGCCTTCTCTGTCAACGGCATGTTATAAACCGATTCTTCGGTGTAATACATCATCAGATCCTCCTGACTAATACCCAGTTCATGACACAAATCATCAGGAAGCATTCCCTTAGTCTTGACAAAATAACGATACTGTACATTATCCGGTTCCTTATTCGCTTTTCCGTCCAGATAAATAATACGGTTCTTTATCTCTAATGTCTGACCGGGAAGTCCGACACAACGCTTTACATAGTTTTCACGACGGTCGACCGGACGGGTAATAATCTTACCGTACATCTGCGGATTTTCATCAATATATTTGCGTCCTGCCTGATAATAGAAATCGTATACCTGACGCTGCTGTTCCAAAGTAAGGCGCGACATATCTACCGGCTGCGAAAGCTGCTGTCCTGCCTGATAACTCAACCGATACAAATCTTCAGCAGGAACGGCTGTAGCTACACTGTCACCGGCCGGAAAGTTGAAAACCACAATGTCATTCAGTTCTACCTTACCCAAACCTCCAACACGCTTGTAATCCCAATGTACCCAGTCGAGATACGACTTACAGTTGAATACCGGAAGTGTATGCTGAGTAAGAGGCATATGAAGCGGAGTCTGTGGAATACGTGCTCCATAACTCATCTTGCTGACAAACAGATAATCGCCTACCAGCAACGACTTTTCGAGTGAAGAAGATGGTATAACGTAATTCTGGAAGAAATACAGATTGACAAAATACACTGCAACCAGTGCAAATACAATTGCATCTACCCAGCTCATTACTGCCAGAACCGTTTTATTTTTCGACTTTTTCCACCATGTCCATGGAATTTTCTTTGAAATGTAAGCATCAAAGATAAAAGGAACAACAACCAGTCCCAGCCAGCTCTGCAACCAGATCAGGAAAATCAGGTACAGAACTAATACTATACTAAACTTTATCCACTGCTTACGTGATGCCTGTATCATATCTTAAAACTGAAATAAATCGTTCATTCCTAAAAATCCTTCGTGAGTTGCTGTGTACTCGGCTGCCAGTACTGCACCCAATGCAAATCCTTTGCGGTTCTTTGCATCGTGAGTGATGATAATCGAATCGGCTTCCGACTCATAACGAATGGTATGGATACCCGGAACCTCTCCCTCACGAATAGCGCTGATAGGCAGTTCGTCGGTAGCACATTCGGTTGTACCGCTTACTGTACCATCCGGAGCCGTGAGTGTACCCATTACCCACTTGTTCTTTCTGTCTAAGTTCTCCAGAATACCTTCGGCCAGTGTTATAGCTGTTCCACTCGGAGCATCCAGTTTGTGAATATGGTGAGTTTCTACCATCGACACATCGTAATTGGGGAAGTTATTCATAATCTTTGCCAGGTATTTGTTGACCGCAGAGAAAATGGCCACACCCAGACTGAAATTGGACGACCAGAAAAGGGTCTTTCCTTCTTCTGTACACAAACGGCGCATTTCCTCACCATGCTCATTCATCCAGCCGGTACTGCCCGATACCACTTTCACACCATTCTTGAAAGCTTCCAGACAGTTGCCATAAGCTACAGAAGGAGCCGTAAACTCAATCGCAACGTCTGCTGAACGGAACGCTTCCGATGCAAAGTCCTGACGATTGTCTACATCAATAATACTTACAATTTCATGTCCGCGGGCAACTGCAATCTTTTCGATTTCCTTACCCATTTTGCCATATCCTATTAATGCTATCTTCATAAATCTCAAATTATTTTAGGCACAAAGATAACGTTTTTCGTTATTAATCATTACATTTAGCGAACATTTACACCTCATTAACATGGAAGAACTCTTGCACTACGTGTGGAAACACAAGCTTTTCACACTGAAACCTTTGCAGACAACCGACGGACAACCGATTGAAATTATCGATCCCGGTCTGGCAAACATGCATGCCGGTCCGGATTTTTTCAATGCAAAAATCAAGATAAACGATGTAACATGGGTAGGAAACATCGAAATACACCAGCAGGCTTCCGACTGGTTCCGCCATAATCATCATCTCGACCCGACATACGATTCGGTTATTCTACATGTGGCTTCGGATATAGATGCTGTTCCCACACGAAGCAACGGAGAGACTATTCCACAGATGGAGTTACACTACCCACCTTATCTATTGGAAAATTATGAAGAATTAATCCGCGCCGACCGCTATCCGGCCTGTTTCCGAATCATTTCCCAACTGCCGTCTTTCCTGCTACACAGCTGGCTGTCTACGCTTCAGGTAGAGCGTTTCGAAAATAAAACGCAGCAAATAGAGAAGCATTTGCATGAATACAACCAAGACTGGGAGTATGCGTTTTTCATTACGCTGGCACGTAATTTCGGATTTGGTGTAAACAGTGATACTTTCGAGCTATGGGCGAAGAGTGTACCGCTTGCTGCTGTCAACAAACATCGTGACAATCTGTTTCAGATAGAGGCCTTTTTCTTCGGACAAGCAGGACTTCTGCAAGAGTTGCCTGTTGATGCATATACGGAAAACATGATAAAAGAATACAATTACCTGAAACAGAAGTTCGGACTACAACCTTCTTCTGATTGCCGCTGGCGTTTTCTCCGCCTGCGTCCAGGTAATTTTCCACATATCCGCATCGCACAGCTTGCCTGCCTGTACCATCGTTCACAGGGCTTATTCTCACAACTGATGGAAGCAGAATCGGTGAACGAATTACGGAATCTCCTGAAAGGTGGAACATCGGAATACTGGCTGACACACTACACTTTTGGTATACCTTCTCCTTCTCATCCCAAAACCATCAGCCAAAGCTCAACCGATTTACTTATCATCAATACGGTAGTACCATTTCTTTATGCCTACGGCAAGCACAAGTCGAACGACGCCTTATGCCTGCGTGCGACCCAACTGCTAGAGGAACTGAAGCCAGAAAACAATTACATCATCCGTATGTGGAAAGAATGTGGACTGGAAGCATCACATGCAGGCGACAGTCAGGCACTTATCCAGCTCAAAAAGAATTACTGTGACCTGAAGAAATGCTTGTACTGCCGCATCGGATATGAGTATTTCAAGAAAAAAGAAATATAATTAATTTGTATTTCTTTTAGACAAAGGTATGTATACCATCAATTCCCAGCCAGACAAACGGTTGTTCGCAAAAGGGAATAAATCAAATTTCCGAGTCATTCCCCGCTTATATTGTATGGCAATTTCCATACAACCAAAGTCATAACCCAAACGTACAAACACAGGTACATTTACAAAATCTTTATCATAAAAATAATAAGCAGATTCTACCCCTACAGACAAATTCAATCCTTTATACAAATAATATCCCGCACTTCCGGAGAGAGAAACCGACAACAAATTACAAACTCCTGCATTTCCCGCATAAGTTATGTGCTCGTCCGGAGAGAGATAGCTTAATCCATACTTATAACGATGATATCCGGCTGTTATCGCAAGATCGAAAAACCATCGGGAATCAATCGGCTTCAACCGCCAACGATAACCGAAACCTAAAGAGAATCTGGAATCAAAATAAGTCTTCCCAGCATCAAAAGGAGGTATCCCGGCTGATGGAGGAACCATATCATAACCTACCATATCTTTTCCTCCATAAATTGTCAGACCTGAGGAACGGCCTGTCTGTCCGTAAGTAACTAGCCAGCCACTAAACAACAATAAAAGAACAGTCAAACGCTTTATCATACAATCAATTTTTGTGTTTAATCAATTACTTCCAACTCATTCTTTCACACCATCCATCCATTCTGTCTGCATCATCCGACAGCCCCCTACTAGTCCAAAACCATTCTCTACATTGGTATAGGTAGGGCGTACAGGAGCCAATTCCGATTCTCCCAATTTATTGTTTACTTGTTCATTCATCGATTTCAGATAATGATAGAACTCTTCCGACAAACTATACAGACAAACCTTATATTGTTTCCTGTTTGTATAAACTTCACCCTGAATAGAGGTTTCATAATCGGATATATAAGTTTTGTTCAGCCGAAGTGCGTAGTTCTTCCCTTGAATCTTCTCATCGCTCCAAATATACAACTGCTCATAATACGTATAGTCACCTATAAGAATTTCATCCAAACCGGCTGAGACCTTCAGGAGCGGTTCATCATTCCAATCCATATACGCCGTATATTCTTCGTCATAATACACCCGTGAATCTCCATTCCTCCAATACTTTGCTCTTTCTTTCACCGTTACGGCATAATAGTTTACTGTACTTGCCTTATCGGTAAAGTTTATCTGAAACTGAAGCGTACCAGGATCGGATGGCTTTCGTTCCATATGAACAGAATTCAACGGAAACGGAGCTGGAATTGTCGTAACAGACGAAACTGTTTCCAAGTCTTCAGCAGAAGCTGTCAGCCGGATACGATCGCCTTCCTCGTATCTCTGCACCGTATAATAACTTTTGGCGGGAACACCCGGTAAAGCTTTGTCCGTCCACAACAGACCGACAGGTGTACCGTTTACTTCCAGCCGGACATCCGTCCCTGTCAAACCAGAAACAATTTCCCCCTTGCCTGTGACTGGAAGACTGCGTGAAAAACGTACCACGGTTGTATCTCCACTCCCGGGATAACTGTATACAACTAACTTAGGGATTCCTTCCGCCTCATCCAGATCGAAATGATATACGCAAGATGTAAACAGTAAGGATACCCCAAGTATGATCATGAAAGAAATATATTTTACCATCATCCTTATTAGAATTTTAAAGTATAACTGAAAGAAGGAATTACAGGAAACAGTCCTATCGCCTTGCCTCTGAAACTACCATCGGCCTGCCGTTCTACTTGAGTATAGAAAGCATTCATCCGGCAATAGGCATTGTAAATACTGATATTCCAGATACGTTCGAAACCTCGTTTGGTTGTCCGCCGGAAATTGATGCCTACATCCAGCCGATGATAGGCTGGCAGGGTAATATTGTTCGGCTTTTCGTAGACCCAGCTTCCTGCCGCATCAGACGGCTGGACGGTTCCAGGCAAAGAAGGATTTTCTACATACTGCATAGGCACAGTAGCCCGATCGCCACTACGGAAAGTCCATGCTGCGTACGCATCGATACGGTTATTAAACTTATGACGGAACATCAGGTTCAGCTTATGACGGTTGTCAAACTTGCTGGCATACCAGTCGGGGTAAAAATCTTCGAATTTCTGCTTGCTCCACGACAGCGTATAACTGGCCTGAAAGACATTCTTCGCGTGACGGTACGCCAGTGAGGCTTCCAATCCATACGATTTTCCTTTGCCTACCCTCACCCATTTCTCCCAGTTATCGGCAGGAAGTGTCAGGTTACCACCGGTATCATATTCCAGCATACGGTCGGTAATACGGAAATAGCCTTCTATGTCCATGCTCAAGTTCCATGGAAGCTTCATATAAATACCTCCCGCCACCTGACGTGAACGCATCGGACGTATGCGACTGGTAGAAGGAACCCAACAGTCAGTAGGAAGATTCAAATAAGAGTTCGAAAGCTGATGGGCAAACTGACTCATTTCGGTATAAGAAGCCTTCAAGGTAGCCCAATCGAAAAGCCTGTAACCGACAGATAATCTCGGTTCCAAGGAATGATAAGTCGCTCCCGTAACCCGATACAAGACATAGTGCAGACCCGCATTTACCCGCAACTTTTCGGTCAGCTGCATATCATCTTCCACATAAAAAGAGATTTCACTCCCCCGATAACGACCTTCACCCGCCGACGACAAGGTATCGGCAATCCCTGCCGTTTCTCTTATATCCTGCGAAGCGATACGCTGCGGATGATACAAATGAAACAAATAGTTGCTACCCAGACGAATATGATGACTCGCAGCCGGACGATAACTGAACTCCATCCGGTAACCCACATCATCAATCGTCGAATAATTGCTTCTTTGCATCCGTTCCATCGACACCCTCTTGTCTTGTTCATAATAGCTTTCGTCCGACAGGAAACTATACTTTGCCAGATTACGGGCATACACCAGTGATACATTGCCCGACAGTTTAGGCGTAAGCTGACCGTTCCAGTTCAATCCGACCGACAAGTTGCCCCAACGGATATGGAATGTATTCTCATCCCGTTCCTCGTACTTCTGGAACATATATCCTTCCGGAAACTGTTGCAGCACTCTCGACTTGAACAGATCACGGGCAGAATATACGCTGAGCGACAACTTGTTCCGATCGGAAAACCGATGCGTAATTTTAGCATTGATATCGTGGAAAGCGTAACGGGTCTTAATATTTTTATCTGAAAAATTTCGATTCGCTATCCACAAGGCAGGTGTGGTCAGCAGATCCATCCAGCTCCTTCGCATACCAAAACTAAACGAAGTCTTATCTTTGATGACAGGTCCTTCAAACTGGAACCTGCCATCCAGCAGTCCGATGGAAAAAGTGCCATGATATTCTTTCATGTCCCCCTCCCTGGTACGAACATCGATGACCGATGCCGTTCTTCCTCCATAACGAGCCGGGAAACCACTCTTATAGAAGTCTACATTCTTCACCACGTCCGTATTGAATGCCGAAAACAGTCCACCCAGATGATTGACCTGATACAACGGAGTACCGTCCAGCAAAAACATATTCTCATCATTCCGCCCGCCATGTACATACAGCCCGGAAAGCAATTCCGTACCGGAAGAAACACCCGGCAAGTTCTGAATGGACTTGACAAGATCCGGAGAACTCAACAGAGAGAATTCCGTATTCAGCAATTCGGGAGTAAAAGAAACCTTTCCGGTCTGAGTGGTAAAAAGCGGATCATTCAGATTTGCTGTAACCTCCACACCTGCCAGTGCCGTTGTGCTTTCCTTCAGATAAATAGTTCCAAAATAATCAGACTGCAAATCGAGTTCCTTTACCACTTCCTCATAGCCAATATAAGACACACGAAGCACATGCTTCCCCTCGGGTAAGGTAATACTGAAAAAGCCATGCTCATCAGTCAGTGTTCCGGTACGCGTAGTCTTGTCATACACCGTCACATTAATCAGTGATTCACCATTATCCTGACAGATATAACCCGAAAAGGTATACTTGTTCTGCCTGAACAGCAACACATATTCATCCTTGATTTCCCACTTGATACCAGTCCCGCCCAAAACAATATTCAGATTCTCCGTCAGTGTCTTGTCGGGCAACGGTCTGCCCGCAGGCATCACATCAGCCAAAGCAGAATCGTATACAAAACTTACATGATATACCTCCTGCATGGTATCTATCGCTCTTTTCATCTCTGTGGATTCGGATGAAGCATTCGCCGCCACATGCAGACACAGCAGAACAGCACAGAAAAATGTTCTCATCACTTCTTCTTTTCAATTTTTACTTTCAGCACCTTTTCTATTATCTCGATTATTTCATCCAGGCTTCGGGAATTAAAATTGGCAGTCAGCCGTTTATCCGTATTGTCAGCTATCAGACGGACATTGTAATACCTAGAAAGTTCATCGAGTACCTTTTGCAAAGGCGTATTGCTGAACACAAAGCTACCTTTACGTGTCTGTGCTCTCTGCGTAAGTACTTGAGGTTTCTGTTGTCCTTTGACAACCTGCGCCCTCATTCCACGTGTCAGAATTACCGCATCCGGTTGTCCTACAGCCGTATACTGTACTTTTCCCGCCTCAACGTGTACAAATGCCGTATCATTCCGGCTTTCATCCAGCAAGAAACGAGTCCCTAACACCCTCACTTCCGACAATCTGCCACTTGCCGTAAACGGCCGGGCAGCATGATGACGAACCCTAAACGAAGCCTTTCCCCGCAAACGGACATCCCGACGGACAGACAAGTATTCACGGGAACAATAGCGGATGGAAGAATGAGGATAGAGCATTACGGCAGAACTATCCGGCAACAGACAATCGACCGAATGCTCGTATGCCGTAATCTCCGTCCATTTCGCATCAGTAAACAGGTATATCTTTATTACAAACACCAAAAGTACAGCGGCCGCTATCCCCGCAAAAGCCACCACATACGAGCCAGGACCTGACTTGCTTTCGGGTATAGCATGTTTGTGCCTAAAAGTCTGCAATGCCTTCTGCGTATCAAGTTTATTTACACGGTAATACTTCAGTACAAACCGGAGACATTTTTCTTCTAAATCTTTCATACTTCTTCGATTTTAAGTTTCATAGACAAGACTGTACAAAGGTTGAAATTCACTATTGCCAACAAGCTAATTTTAGCCGAAAAAGAAAGTATATACTTTATATACTCCCTCACGTATCAGTCGAAGTGCTTTCTGTATATGATTATCAACCGTATGAACGGAGATATGAAACTTGTCGGCTATGTCTTTATACTTCATGCCATCCCGTTTGTTCAACAGAAACACTTCCCTGCAACGGTCGGGCAATGAATCAATGGCTGTCCAAATACGTGCTTCCATGATCGTACGTTCTTCTACATCTTCCTCGGGTAACCTGTCTTCCAGATCGGATGGAGAAAGACTAGTATCGAACATACTACTTTGTTTCAGCCAGTCAAGGCTACGGTTTCTGACCATCGTATAGAGGTACGACCTAATATTAACGATCTCCCCACCTTCCTGTTCCATTTTTTCCCACAAAACCGAAAAACACTCCTGCACGATATCTTCAGCTGCATCTACATCGTGAATATAGTGTATGGCGTACAAGCATAAAGGTCTGTAATGGTATCTGAACAAATTATCAAAATTCATATCACTTACTTCTAGTTTTGATATTATGAATCATGTTTTACATAATGACGTACAAAAATGCCTAAGTCACTATGTTGCATTCGCAAAAAGAAGTTAATTTACCAAGAAAAATCCAGAACTATGAAAGCATAAAAGGTAAGAAGTCAAATTGATTAAAACGATGCAGAAAATACTTCTGCACATATTCAAAAAACATCAGCATATTTACTCTTTTTTTTGTACGAAAGTCCCCGTCTTTCGTACAAAAAATAAAAAAAGAAGACGATGTTTTTGTCACTTCTTGCTGATAAATTCTTATTGATTAGCGCAAGGCTTCTTCTACCGCTCTGAGATAAGTGTCCAGACGATTACTTTTTAAGATAAGCTTACGGCTCTTCTTGTCTATATCGGGAAGTAAATACTCCCACATGGTTTTCAGTTTGGCAAGCAACTGAGCCTCGCCTCCTTCAATAATCCGGCAATAATGTTCATACATCAACCCGTGCATTGCAGATACCTGACGGTATAATGTTGTTTTATCGGGAGATTGACCTTTGCGAACAGATAGGGCAAGCGAAGGATCAGCAAGCAGCCCTCTGCCTAGCATCACACCTTTCAATCGTGGATATTCCTCCAGCAACTCTTGAACAGCTTCTGGTGTACACAAATCTCCATTATACACCAATGGCAGTTCACAGGAGTCATAAAACTTCTTAAAAGCAACACGGTTCACTTCTCCCTTGTACTGCTGTTTTCCGATACGTGGATGAAGAGTTATCTGAGACACCCCTGAGCCGTTCAGTAAAGGTAATACCTGTTTCCATTCATCGGCATGTAGCCACCCAAGTCTCATCTTGACAGAGAAACGGATTTCCGGCAACTGACGCATCGCATCCAGCAACGCAGCAACTTTTTCGGGATAGGGCAATATGCCCGATCCCTTCCCACGATTGGCTATAAGCGGGAAAGGACATCCCATGTTAACGTCTATCTCCCGATAACCTTGTGAAGCCAGAAAGCCGGCTAGCTGATTCAGTTCTTCAGGTTCTGAAGCTACCAGTTGAGGTATCAGATGACTTACTGTATTTTGCTGAGGCAGTACTTCCCGCTTATCTTTGTTACGGATTTCACCTTTTTCCAAACGAATAAAAGGGGTATAGTAAGCATCTACACCTCCAAACGTCTGTTCGTGTGCATTACGCCAGGCAGCCTCCGTAAATCCTTGCAACGGCGCTGCATAAATTGCCGGTATATTCTGTTCCATACATCCGCAAATATACGGATAATTCGTTACCTTTGTAGAATACATTAAAAAATCATCCCCATGGATAAATACATTTATGAATTGAAAATGAAGGTGCGCGATTATGAATGTGACCTGCAAGGCATCGTAAACAATGCCAATTACCAACATTACATAGAGCACACACGACATGAGTTTCTTACTGCTACAGGCATCAGTTTTGCCCGACTGCACGAAGAAGGAATAGATCCGGTTGTAGCACGTCTGACTATGGCGTTCAAAACTCCTCTGAAAAGCGGCGACGAGTTCGTTTCGAAACTGTATATGAAGAAAGAAGGAATAAAATATGTATTCTATCAAGACATATTCCGATTGCCCGACATGAAAATTGTCATTAAATCGACGGTAGAAACCGTATGTGTAATAAACGGACGACTGGGCAACAGTGAACTTTTCGATACGACTTTTGCTCCCTATCTTTCAGAATGAAAAACCATGAATTACTTTGCCGTCTGGCATTAACTCAGCTTCCGGGAATCGGTATTGTAGGAGCTCATAAGCTGCTGGATGCTACGGAAGGAAAAGCTGCTATGCTTTTTGACCATCCCAAGGATCTGGGAGATATCATTCCTGGCATTTCACCAAAGCTCGCTTCTGTATTCGATGCACCGGAGGTTTTGCGCCGTTGTGAAGCAGAGCTTTCGTTCGCAGAAAAAAATCATATAGCCTTTCTTACTTGTGATGATGAAGCTTATCCCTCCCGGCTCCGGGAATGTGATGATGCTCCACTTGTCCTGTTTTACCGGGGAACAAGTGATTTGAACCAGCGTCATATCATCAGCATGGTGGGAACCCGTAATGCGACTGATTATGGAAAAGATATATGCATGCGATTTATCGGTGAACTGAAAGAATTGTTACCGGATGTAATAATTGTCAGTGGGCTGGCTTATGGGATTGACATACATGCTCATCGTGCAGCCTTGCAACATAAAATGGAAACAATAGGTGTTCTGGCTCATGGTTTGGACAGAATTTATCCGTCTGTACATCGGCGTACAGCGGCCGAAATGACACAATGCGGAGGACTGCTTACCGAATTTATGAGTGGTACAAATCCCGACAAGCAGAACTTCGTCAAACGAAACCGTATCGTAGCAGGTATCAGTGACGCAACCATTGTTATCGAATCGGCAAATAAAGGGGGATCGCTTATCACGGCAGAAATAGCAGAAAGTTATCACCGCGACTGTTTCGCTTTTCCAGGACGCATCAATGATATGTATTCGGCTGGATGCAACGAACTGATACGTTCGAATCGTGCTGTATTGCTTCAGAGCGCCGAGGAATTGATAAAGGCTATGAACTGGGATAGTGAAGCACAAGCTCCTGCGGTTATACAACGGCAGTTATTCCCCGAACTCGATGAAAATGAAGAAAAAATAGTATCCTTACTCCAAAAGCACCCAGACGGAATCCAAATAAACACACTTGTTGTAGAAAGCAATATCGCCATCAACCGAATGACGGGCATTTTATTTGAGCTGGAAATGAAAGGAATAATCCGTACACTTGCCGGAGGGGTATATAAACTGATATAAGATGAACCAAACATAGCCTGCAAACAAAAGGGCAAAAAAAATGGGAGAACGCTTTCTCCCAACCTTGTTAACCTTAAATCTAATACTATGAAAAAAATCACATTGCAAATGTAATAATTCGTAAGATATCACGCAAGAGCAAACAACAATATTACAAAATGTTTAAAACTATTTTACATTTAAAGACGTTTGCGCACACAAAATAACACTTTGATTTTATCAAAAAAAGAAATCCCTGCCGAATTTTACTTCAGCAGGGATTTCTCTATCAAATAAAAGCTTTACAGCAAGGAATTAATCTTTCAACTTAGCCTTGATAAAGTCACGGTTCAAACGAGCAATATTGCTGATTGAAACGCATTTCGGACACTCAGCTTCACATGCACGTGTATTTGTACAGTTACCAAAACCAAGTTCATCCATCTTAGACAACATGGCTTTTGCACGACGCAAAGCTTCCGGCTTACCCTGAGGCAATAAGTTCAACTGGCTAACCTTAGCTGAAACGAACAACATTGCAGAACCATTCTTACAAGCAGCTACACAAGCACCACAACCGATACAAGAAGCAGCATCCATAGCTTCGTCAGCAACTGGCTTCGGAATCAGAATAGCATTTGCATCTTGAGGAGCTCCTGTACGTACACTGATAAAACCACCAGCCTGCATAATCTTATCGTAAGCTGTACGGTCTACCATCAAATCCTTGATAACCGGGAAACCAGCAGAACGCCAAGGCTCAACAGTGATTACATCGCCATCTTTGAAACGGCGCATGTAGATCTGGCAAGTAGTAGCACCAGTAGCAGGTCCGTGAGGATGTCCGTTGATATACAAAGAACACATACCGCAGATACCTTCACGACAGTCATGATCGAATACAATAGGTTCTTTGCCTTCTTCAATCAACTGTTCGTTCAAAATATCCAGCATTTCCAAGAATGAAGTATCTCCCGGGATATCTTTCATCTGGAATGTATCGAAATGACCTTTTTCTTTAGGTCCGTTCTGACGCCAAACTTTCAGCGTAAATGATATATTTTTATCCATTTTACTTAGATTCTTTAATTGTTTAACTTCACTGATTAGCTCTTATAGTTACGAGTCTGAACTTTAATTGCTTCGTATACCAGCGGTTCTTTATACAATACCGGAGCCTTATCATCGCTACCCTGATATTCCCAGCAAGCTACATAGAAGAAGTTTTCATCATCACGTTTAGCTTCTCCTTCTTCTGTCTGGTATTCTTCACGGAAGTGACCACCACAAGATTCGTTACGGTTCAATGCATCGTAAGCAATCAGTTCACCCATTGTAATAAAGTCATTCAAACGAATAGCCTTATCCAATTCAACGTTCATACCTTCTTTTGAACCTGGGATAAACAATTCTGTTTCGAATTCTTTACGGATTTCTTTCAAACGAGCCAAACCAGTCTTCAAACCTTCTGCAGTACGTCCCATACCAACGTATTCCCACATCACGCGACCCAATTCCTTGTGAATAGAATCTACAGACTTCTTACCCTTGATATTCATCAGGTGATCGATCTTATCCTGAACAGCCTTTTCTGCTTCAGCAAACTCAGGCAGATCAGTAGAGAAGCGAGGAACAGTGATCTGGTCAGCCAGATAGTTCTGGATAGTATAAGGCAATACGAAGTATCCGTCAGCCAATCCCTGCATCAATGCAGAAGCACCCAGACGGTTAGCTCCGTGGTCAGAGAAGTTACATTCACCGATAGCGAACAGACCCTTGATAGAAGTCTGAAGTTCATAGTCAACCCAGATACCACCCATTGTATAGTGGATAGCCGGATAGATCATCATCGGATTATAATATTTTACGCCATTGATTTCTTTAGCCAATTCACCCGGATTTACGTCGGTGATTTCTTCGTACATATCGAACAAGTTACCATAGCGCTGACGAACAACGTCAATACCCAAACGTTCAATACTTTCAGAGAAATCAAGGAATACAGCCAAACCTGTATTATTTACACCGAAGCCATGGTCGCAACGTTCTTTTGCAGCACGTGAAGCCACGTCACGCGGAACCAGGTTACCGAATGCCGGATAACGACGTTCCAGATAGTAGTCACGATCTTCTTCAGGGATATCACTACCCTTCTTAGTTCCAGCCTGCAAAGCTTTTGCATCTTCCAGTTTCTTTGGAACCCAAATACGACCATCGTTACGCAAAGACTCAGACATCAAAGTCAGCTTAGACTGCTTGTCACCGTGTACCGGAATACAAGTCGGGTGAATCTGAACGTATGCAGGGTTAGCAAACCAAGCACCTTTACGGTAGCAAGCCATTGCAGCAGTACAGTTACAAGCCATTGCATTAGTAGACAAGAAATAAGTATTACCGTAACCACCAGTAGCAATAACAACTGCATGAGCAGCAAAACGTTCCAATTTACCAGTAACCAAGTTCTTTGCAATGATACCACGTGCACGACCGTCAACGATTACGATTTCTTCCATTTCGTAACGAGTGTACAGTTTTACAGTACCTGCACCAACCTGACGGCTTAATGCAGAATATGCACCCAGCAACAACTGCTGACCAGTCTGACCTTTAGCATAGAAAGTACGAGATACCTGCGCACCACCGAAAGAACGGTTAGCCAATGTACCTCCGTATTCACGAGCGAAAGGAACACCCTGAGCAACACATTGGTCGATAATGTTGTTTGAAACTTCAGCCAGACGGTAAACATTTGCTTCACGAGCACGATAGTCACCACCTTTTACAGTATCATAGAACAAACGATAAACAGAGTCACCATCGTTCTGATAATTTTTTGCAGCATTAATACCACCCTGTGCAGCGATAGAGTGTGCACGACGTGGAGAATCCTGAATACAGAAATTGAATACGCGGAATCCCATTTCACCAAGTGAAGCAGCAGCAGAAGCTCCAGCCAAACCTGTACCTACCACAATGATATCCAAACGACGTTTGTTAGCCGGGTTTACCAATTTCTGGTGAGCCTTATAATTAGTCCATTTCTCAGCTATCGGGCCTTCAGGAATTTTAGAATCAATTATTTTAGTCATAATGTTTTTTCAGTTTAAATCAGTTACACTTAAATTAGCAAGCACCGCAACCCATCATATTCTTCAAGAAGAACACAACAGCTACTACCATAAAACCAAGAACGATGATAGTAGAATAGATGTTAGAGATGCATTTCCAACGGTTAATCCAAATCATGTTGTTCCATCCCAAAGTCTGCATTGCACTCCAGAAACCGTGAGTCAAGTGGAACCACAAAGCAATCAACCAAATGATATACAACACGAAGAACAACGGATTAGAGAAAGTCTGCATAATATAGCCATAACCGTCGGCTGCATGAAGACCACCCAACATAGGGTTACCGATGATTTCAGCGAACTGCATTTTGTACCAGAAGTTCATAAAGTGAAGAGCCAAGCCCAGGATTACGATGATACCCAATACCAACATGTTCTGAGAAGCCCATTCTACATTCTTCGGACGAGCATTTACAGCATAACGTTCGTTACCGCGAGCTGCACGATTCTGCATTGTCAACCAGAAAGCGTAGATAATGTGAATTACAAACAAGGCAGCCAATCCCACAGTTGCTACCAGCGCATACCAGTTAGCACCCAGGAACTCACAAACCATGTTGTAAGCTTCGCCCGAGAACAAAGCAACACAGTTCATCGCCATGTGAAATGTCAGAAACAGGACAAGGGCGATACCAGTTACACTCATCACCACTTTCCTTCCAATAGATGAATTACTTAACCACATAAATGATTGAATTTAAATTATTTAATTGTTAGAACTAAAATTTCTTACTACATACATTAAAATACGATACAAAATTAGAAGTTTTCCCTATATAATACAAGGGATTACGGAAATAATTCTTTAATCTATCCAGTGATTTAAGCAACAAAAATAATGAATGTGCTTCAGCAAGGAGAAAATAAGACTAAAGAAGTTATTGAACGTTTTACCGTCGCTATTGTTCAATAACCATTTCATTATGAACAATTCAGGACAGATTCCATCTTTACGATCCATAGTTTTTCTGAAAACCGGTAAAGGAAACTTCTTTCAAGGCAAAGCAACATATTCAGGATATCCCTTATCTTAATAGCATAAAAAGAGCCGTTTTAGCTTTTTACTACATTGCTAAAACGGCCCCTTCTTACTTATAATCTAATAAATACTCTAAGCAGTTATTTACGTTCCGGGAAATTCATTCCTGGCTTCTCTAATAGTTCTACAGCCTTAAGCATACTATTATTCATGAGATTTATTACCTGAAAATACTCACTCATATCCCATAAATCACGAGCAATCAGAGCTTTCATTTGAGCTTTTATGAGTGGAAGTGCAATTTGATACTGTTTTTCATCATATTTTGCTCCTAATGTTTTACCTAACTTTCTCAGTTCTTCAAGCATAGCAGATGTCACTTCAAAGTTCTTATTGAAATGTCGGAAGTCCTTATACTCTTTCAGCCATTCTTCACGATATGCATCTACCAGCTTCAAGTTCATCTGCACAATAGCTCCTTTATCGCGCAAGGCAAGATAATAATCAGTATACATGGTTGTATCTACAGGCACAAAATAATCCGGCATGATACCTCCTCCACCATAAACAGTACGTCCCAGCTTCAATGTCTTGTATTTCAAAGAATCCGGAAAATGGATACTATCTGCACTCAACATTTCCCCACGATTGTAACGATCTATCAAATCTTTATTGTATTGTTCAATACTCTCGTAAGGCTTCTGAATACAACGACCTGAAGGCGTATAATAACGAGCAACAGTCAGACGAATCATAGAACCGTCAGGTAAATCAATCGGACGCTGTACCAGTCCTTTTCCAAAAGTACGTCTGCCTACAACTATAGCACGGTCCCAGTCTTGCAATGCTCCTGTTACAATCTCACTTGCCGACGCAGAAAATTCATCGACCAACACAACCAAACGTCCATTTAGGAAATCACCATTTCCCTCAGCATCAAACTCAGCACGAGGATTACGACGTCCTTCTGTATAAACGATAAGTTCTTTCTTACCTAAGAACTGATTAGCCAATTCAATCGCTGCATTCAGATATCCTCCACCATTTCCTTGCAAATCGAGAATAAGGTCGCGCATACCTTCCTTCTGCAAACGATGAAGAGCATCAGCAAATTCCTTTCCTGTAGTTGCGGCAAAACGATTTACACGAATATAGCCGATTTTTTTATCAACCATATACGAAGCATCAAGGCTATATACAGGAATCTTATCGCGTTTGATAGTAAAAGGAAGTAGCTCTTTTACTCCACGACGCATAACTTTTACGGTTACCTCTGTACCTCGTTTACCTCGCAGACGACGCATCACATCTTCCGTACTCATTTTTACACCGGCAATCACCGTATCATTTACCTCAATAATACGGTCGCCTGCCAAAATTCCGACTTTCTCCGAAGGCCCTCCGGAAACAGGCTGGATAACAAATAGCGTATCAGTAGCCATATTAAACTGAATTCCTATGCCGTCAAAGTTTCCTTGCAATGGCTCATTCAACGCTTTTACCTCTTCCGGATCAGAATAAGTAGAATGAGGGTCCAGTTGCTCCAGCATCTTTACAATAGCCGACTCTACCAGCTTATTTTCATCTACCTGATCGACATATAAGTTTGATATGGCAAACTCCGCCAACTGCAACTTGCGTGAAGGAGAGTTGAGCATCTTATTCTGTGCCACTACTGAACAGAAAAAGAAAAAGTTGCACAACAAAATCAAATAAAGTCGCTGTTTCATAGTTTTCATCATAAATTAATATCCAGTCCTTCTGGCAAAAACGGTGTTACATCTTTGCCATATTGCAATAATTCACGTACAATAGTGGAACTGATGGCTGTCAGTTCCGGCTCTGTGAAAAGCAAAATCGTTTCAATGCCGGCAAGCTTTCTATTTATGTCGGCAATGGTTTCTTCATATTCAAAATCACGAACAGTACGGATTCCTCTGATAATGAACTTAGCGTTCCTCTGTTGCGCAAAATCGACAGTCAGATTATCATACGCTTCTACTCGTATGCGAGATTCATTTGCGTAGAGTCTTTTTATCATCTCCACACGTTTTTCGGTAGGAAACCAGGTTTTCTTATTATCATTGACACCAATTCCGATAATAATCTCGTCCATAAAAGTCAATGCACGTTTTACCACCGAAAAATGCCCGATTGTAAAGGGATCAAATGTCCCTGGAAATATCGCTCTTTTCATTTAAGCCAATAATCACAAATCAAGAGATACTTGATCTATCAACTCAACAAGTCCTCTTCTATTACCAAATTATTAATAATAAAGTTCTGTCGCTCCATGGTATTCTTACCCATGTAAAACTCCAGCAACTCTTTAACAGCATCCGTTTTACGCAAAGAAACCTGTTCTAAACGCATGTCCTTTCCGATAAAATTCCGGAACTCATCAGGCGAAATTTCTCCTAATCCTTTAAATCGGGTAATCTCCGGATTGGGACCCAACTTTTCTATTGCTGCAATTCGTTCCTCATCTGTATAGCAATAAATAGTTTCGTATATACCTTTTTTACGGTTACGAACACGGAAAAGCGGCGTCTGCAAGATGTAAACGTGTCCTTTCTTTATTAAATCGGGAAAGAACTGAAGGAAAAAAGTTATCATCAGCAAGCGTATATGCATACCATCCACATCGGCATCAGTTGCTACGATGACTTTATTATACCGCAATCCGTCCAAGCCATCCTCGATATTCAGCGCAGCTTGCAACAGATTGAATTCTTCATTTTCGTAAACGACTTTTTTAGTTAATCCAAATGAATTCAAAGGTTTACCACGTAAACTGAATACAGCCTGAGTATTAACATCACGGCTCTTGGTTATAGAACCACTTGCAGAATCTCCCTCTGTGATAAAGATAGAACTTTCCAGACGGGGATCATTTTCTTCATCTTTCTTAGCCCCCTTCAAGTCATTCAAGTGAATACGGCAGTCACGCAACTTACGGTTATGCAGATTTGCTTTCTTGGCACGTTCACGCGCAATCTTAGTAACCCCCGCGATAGCCTTACGTTCTTTTTCCGATTCCTGAATCTTCTGAAGCAACACATCTGCTACATCGGGATGTTTATGCAGGTAATTATCTACATTCTCCTTTATAAAGTCACCGATAAACTTATTGACACTGATTCCTGAAAGTGGATAAGGATTACCATCTGAATCTTTTTCAGGAGCCATCGTCAAAGAGCCCAACTTAATCTTTGTCTGACTTTCGAAGGTCGGCTCTATTACATTAATGGCAATAGCAGCTACCAGCCCGTTGCGAATATCCTGAAATTCCATATTCTTACCATAGAATTCCTTGATAGTACGTGCAATATGCTCCTTGAAAGCACTTTGGTGCGTACCTCCCTGAGTTGTATGCTGTCCGTTGACAAACGAATAATATTCCTCTCCATACTGAGGACTATGAGTAAAGGCTATTTCTATATCTTCATCTTTCAGATGAACAATAGGATACAAGCCTTGAGAAGTCATATTGTCATTCAGCAAATCCTCCAGACCGTTACGGCTTACAATGCGGTGGCCGTTATAATATATCGATAGCCCTGTATTCAAATATGTATAGTTACGCAGCATCGTTTCGATATATTCAGGACGGAAGTGGTAGTTTAGAAACAAGGTGTTATCGGGCTCAAAGAAAATATAAGTACCATTTTCTTCCTCTGTAGATTGAGTAGTATCACTTATCAGTTCTCCTTTTGCAAAAACAGCTTCACGCATCTGCCCGTCGCGTACACTTCGCGCTATAAAGTGAGAACTCAACGCATTGACAGCCTTTGCTCCGACACCATTCAACCCGACACTTTTCTTAAATGCCTTTGTATCATATTTCCCACCCGTATTCAGCATAGATACGGCATCAACCAGACTTCCTAACGGAATACCACGCCCATAATCGCGTACAGAAACACGCAAATTATCTTCCATCTGTATTTCAATGCGTTTTCCTGCTCCCATTTTAAACTCGTCAATACAGTTATCTACGACTTCTTTCAGCAATACATAGATACCATCTTCCGCCTGAGAGCCATCGCCTAAACGCCCGATATACATACCAGGACGCGTACGAACATGCTCCATATCGCTCAGATGACGAATATTCTCCTCTGTATACGAAACGGGATTCGCTATTTGTTCATTGTATTCTTCTTCCATAAACAACACTCAAACGATATACTAATTTTCTTCTTTCTTTCCTGCTACTAACATCTTTTTATATGCACGGCGGCGTTTGTGCTGAACAGCTTCGAAAGCTCCCCACTGTGCCTGTACTTTCTTGTTCATTTCCAGTTCCGGATTACTTTCTCCATATTTGAATCCCATCTGTTGATAAACTGGAACTAAATCATAAAACAACAATGCATTTACTCCTTTGCTTTGATATTCGGGCTTCACACCTACCAGCAATAAATCAAGCACTTTCGGCTTTTTGATAAACAAGGCTTTAAGTAAATGGAACCAACCAAAAGGAAGCATCTTACCTTTTGCCTTTTGCAGTGCTTCCGACAAAGAAGGCATAGAAATACCCACAGCTACCAGGTTTTCATTTTCATCTTCTACAAGCGAAACCATTCGCAAATCTATCAATGGCAAATACATCTTAATATATTGATTGATTTGCCCCTGAGTCATTTGTGAATAGCCGTATAAAGGTGCATAGGCTTCATTTATCAAATCAAAAATCTTCTGTCCGTAGTTTTTGCTCTTTATTTCACTACGTTTCAATTTTTTGATTTTCAGCTTATATTTTTCCAGAATAATTTCAGAAATACGGATAAATTTCTCTGGCAACTTATCGGGAACAGTCAACTTAAACTCTACCCAGTCGGCTTCCTTTTCGAAGCCTAAACGCTCCATATGCTGTTGATAATAAGGGTAATTATAAATAGTCGACATGGTTCCTAGCTGATCGAACCCTTCAACCAGCATACCTTCTGCATCCATATCGGTAAAGCCTAGCGGTCCGACAATAGCTTCCATTCCTCGTTCTTTTCCCCATTCTTCTACTGCTCCAAGCAATGCTTCAGAAATTTCCGGCTTATCTAAAAAGTCAATCCATCCAAAACGGACTTCCTTTTTTTTCCATGTCTCGTTCGCACGGTGGTTAATAATGGCAGCTACACGTCCTACCACTTTTTTCCCTTCATAAGCAAGAAAATAATCAGCCTCACAGAATTCAAATGCTGCATTCTTTTTCGGGCTGAACGTATTCAACATATCATCGTACAAATCAGGTACGGAATAAGGATTGTCTTTGTATAATTCGTAATTGAAGCGAATAAATGTCTGCAACTCTTTTTTAGAGCTTACTTTCTTAATGATAATGGCCATCTGTTCGTTATAGTATGAAATTTCAGGTTGTAAAGATACAATTTTTTATTCGAAGAGTAATTCTCTTATCCCGAAATTCGAGTATTGGCTCCTTCGTTTTTCCCATTTATCTATCATATAATACTTACAAACCATCATAAATGACATAAGGAACATTAACATCCTCAAATATCAGTAAAATATTGTGGAGATATTTCCCAAAATTGAGTAAAAAGTCCCCAATAAACATAAAAGCCAGAGAGAGAGTCGCTTTCAACCATGTCTATAAATCAATAAGTTACATTTTTTATCGTAAGAATAAATAAAATTGGTTCAATTATTGTTACACGACATAAAAATTAGGAAACATGAAAACTAGAGAAAAAGTAAAACTATTTTTTTTATTTATTTTTTATTGTGTAATAACACAACAAGTCTTTGCTCAGAAACGAACAATCTCTGGAACAGTAACTTCAGCAGATGAAAAAGAAGCATTGATAGGTGTTTCTATCACAATAAAAGGAAATGAAGCTATCGGTACAATAACCGACCCGGAAGGGAAGTATAGCTTGCAGGTTGAACCAGACCAGACACTGATTGTTTCATACATCGGAATGAAAACAGCAGAGATTCGTGTTCCACGCAAGAATTCAGTACTGAATATTGTATTGGAACCAGAGTCAATGAATCTGGACGAAGTTGTCGTAACAGGTTATGGTAACTTCACAAAATCTTCTTTTACCGGTTCGGCTAACACACTAAAAGCCGATATGTTAAAAGACATCCCTGTCATGAGTGTGGAACAGAAACTGCAAGGTATGACAACAGGTGTCAATATTACCAGCAGTTCTGGTCAGCCGGGAGCCAACCAGAATATCCGTATCCGAGGTATGGGATCTTTTAATGCCTCTCAAGAGCCGCTGTTCGTTATAGACGGAGTACCTGTTACTTCTGGAAGCCTTAGTGCAGGCGGTTCGGATGCGGCATATATGAATAACTCGAAAACCAACATCATGAGTACACTGAACCCTGCTGATATCGAGAATATTACAGTAATAAAAGATGCAGCAGCAGCTTCACTTTACGGTTCGAGAGCAGCAAATGGAGTCATTCTTATCACGACTAAAAAAGGTAGTGCCGGAAGAGCTCAGGTAACCTTGAATATTTCAGGCGGTTTCTCAAATGCTGCAGTCGATTTCCGTCCGACTCTGAATGGTGACCAACGTAGAGAGTTATTATATGAAGGACTGGTAAATTATGCCATCGACCAGAACATGGAATCACCAACAGCATATGCTGATCAGGAAATCGGCCAATATGCATACGTACCATCTATGGGGTATACCGACTGGCGGAAAGAATTGTTACGAACAGCTACTCAGCAGGATTATGAAGCATCTGTTTCAGGTGGAAACGAACGTTCCACTTATTATGCTTCACTGGGATACAACAAGCAAGAGGGTTTGGCTAAAAACTCAAGTCTTGACCGATATTCTGCTCGCTTGAATCTTACTCAGAAAGTAGGGAAATATGGAGAAGTAGGAGCCAACATGATGTTCACACAGATGAATCAGGAAATGAACGAGGAACGAGGATCTGCCATCAATCCGTTCCTTTGTGTAGCCATGACCATGAATCCTTCAATGACAGTACGTGATGAAGAAGGAAACTATATCGGTGCATATGAAGGTAGTACCCTCAATCCATTACGCGATATCATGACCGACTACAACCGCGTACGTATGACACGTATGTTTTCTACCGGCTACGCAAGTATTGAGCCGTTAAAAGGTCTGAAGTTGAAAGAAACAATAAGCTACGACTATACAACCCAAAAAGATTCCAGATACTATAACCCGCTTAGTTCGGCAGGTCCTAAAAGTGGTAGTGACGCCCAGACTGCAAAAGGGTTTATCGAATATGGAAAATTTATCTCTTCTACTTCTTTAAACTACGTACGTACGTTTGCATACAAACATCATCTGGATGTACTGACCGCTTATGAAATAGAAAGTTATCAGACCGACAAAGCCTCAGGAATGAAGTCTAAACTTCCTTCAGACATCTTGACAGAACCCGATAATGCAGCCGTCTTGAACAGTTTTATTTCATCTACTCAAGATTACCGCATGATTTCGTATCTGTCACGTCTTAACTATGATTATGACGACCGTTATTATCTGGCAGGAAGTTTCCGCCGAGATGGTAGTTCACGACTTTCTCCAAGCAACCGATGGGGAAATTTCTGGTCTGTTTCGGGTATGTGGAATATAAGTAATGAAGCATTCATGAAACCGGTAAAAAAGGTCTTGAATGATCTGAAAATACGTGCGTCTTATGGTGTAAACGGAAACCAGCCAGGATCTCTTTACGGATATATGGGACTGTATAGTTACGGACAGAACTATATGGGAGCATCCGGTTCGTATGAATCATCTCAACCTAATACCAATTTAGGATGGGAAAAGAACTACAACCTGAATATCGGACTTGACCTCGCTTTTATAAACCGTATTTTCGTAAGCCTGGAATATTATAATCGTGATACAAAAGATTTGCTTTACAATCTTCCTATCAGTGCTACAACCGGATTTACCAGTTATCTGGCCAACGTCGGACAGCTTAATAATAAAGGTGTAGAATTTGAATTACGTACATTGAATTTCGCTTCCAACGATTTCAACTGGACAACAGTTTTCAATCTGACACACAATAAAAACAAAATCGTTTCATTAAACGGTCAGCTTGATCAGACTATTGAAGGTACATGGTTTATCCACAAAGTGGGCTTGCCATATCACACATTCTATGTAAAAGAATTTGCCGGAGTAAATACTCAGAACGGGAAAGCAGAATATTATAAAAATAAGGTTAATGAAGACGGTACAATCGACCGTAGTCTGACAACCGATCCGAATGAGGCAGAAAGCATACCATTCAAATCGGTTAACCCTAAAGTATCTGGTGGTCTGACAAATATTTTAAATTATAAATGGCTGGATTTGAGTTTCACTCTTACATATTCACTGGGAGGTTACTCATACGATAAACTGGGAACCAGCATCGAGAACGGAACAGAATCTATTTATACATCCAGATATAATCTGCCTGTATATGCTTTAGAACGCTGGCAGCAACCGGGCGACCAGACAGATGTCCCGCGTTTCGTATTTGGAGAGAAAGCAACTGTTACCAATTCATCACGCTACATCCACAGTACAGACCATTTAAGATTGAAAAATCTTACTCTCGGATTTACATTACCCGACCAGTGGACAAGCAAGGCATTGATCAACAAAGCACGTGTCTACTTCTCTGGAAGCAATTTGCTGACATGGGCTAAATGGAAACAATACGATCCAGAAACCCCTGTTAACGGCGAAGTATATTGTGAAGCTCCACCTATGCGTACATTCAGTTTTGGCGTACAATTAACATTCTAAATTCATTAACGATCATATCATATGAAGAAAATATATATTTATTTACTGGCGGCTACTTCTATTATGGGGGTATCTTGTTCCGAAGACTGGCTAAATCTGAATCCTTCTACATCCGTTACTACCGATCAGGCCCTTTCAACTTTGGAGGATATAAAGGTAGCGTTAAACGGAGTTTATCGCGAAACATCACAGCACAGTTATTACGGAGATAATTACTGGTACTATGGAGACTGCCGCGCCATGGATGTACAAGCCAGAGAAAACAAAGCATCAGGCAAGCGTGTTACTCCTTATTATACATATAATGTACTGGCAACAGATAATTTAAATATAACACTCCCATGGAATCGTCCTTATCTGGTAATCAGACAGGCAAATAACATTATCCAAAAGATAGAACAGGGGGCAGTACAAAGCAGTGATACCAAAGAACTGGACCGTATAAAAGCGGAAGCCTTGGTGTTGCGAGGACTGGCCTTATTCAATCTGACTAGACTTTTCGGAATGCCTTATATAAATGACAATGGTGCTTCTCTGGGAGTTCCCATCGAGTTGAAACCGGAAGAACCATCCCACCAACCGAAACGGAATACAGTAGCAGAATGTTATGAACAAGTTGTCAACGACATAACAACAGCACGCTCTAGCCTAAGTACAGAAAGAACGGATGGTTATATCAATTACTGGGCAGCACAAGCATTGCTTTCAAGAGTCTATCTTGATATGGGGAAAAATAAAGAAGCTTACGAAGCTGCAGCCGATGTCATCAATAATAGTAAAGGATTGTATCAGCTTTATACACGTGACGAATATCCTACCATATGGGGAAAAGACTTTCAGGCAGAAGCTCTGTTTGAATTATACATAAGTACAACCGAACCTTCAGAATGGGGAGGTGGTACCGGTGGTGAAGGAGCTCCAATGGTTTATGCAAATGAAGAAAAGGGAGTAGACTGGAACAATCTTATCCTTACAGAAGAATTTCTGAATTTGCTTGAAGAAGATCCTAATGACGTACGTCATTGCATTACCCAGCTATCGCTTATCGAGAACAATGAAGGTCTTCCCGAAGCAGCCCGTACCCGTAAGGTATTTCTCAGTAAATTCCCAGGAAAGAGCGGTGATCCGAAAGACAATAATATCAGTATTATCCGCTTATCGGAAGTTTATCTGAATGCTGCTGAAGCCGGTGTAAAATTAGGAGGAGAATATTTGGAACCTGCAAGAGGTTTCCTGAATCAGATTGTCAGCCGTGCCAATCCGGAAAAGTCTGTCAGCGCAGAAGAATTTACTATTGAACGTGTCTTGAAAGAATGCCGGAAAGAATTGGTAGGCGAAGGACAAATTTTCTTCGACTATCTGCGAAACAAACAACCGATCGTTCGTAAAGGAGGATGGCACTTGAGTACACTGAATACATTAAATGCTGAAACAATCCAACCCAATGATCCGCGTATTGCTCTTCCTATTCCACAGTCGGAAATAGATGCTAACCCCAACATCGTACAGAATCCACAATAAGCTCCATTTGTGATTTCTAATAAAATCTCCGCTTCAGAATAACTAACCAAGTTTTTTATTCTGAAGCGGATTTTTTTTACTTATTATCCGAAATAAAAATGATTAAAGAGAAGAAAATTATCTATTTTTTCTAGTTCAACCAAAGTTACAATACTTTTTCTAGCACCAAAAAGAAATATAAAATCGTATTATACAATACAAATAAACAGAAATAAACAATACAGCATTTCAAAAAGAAACAAAATAAGCACCATTTAAAAAAACATATCAAAACAAAGAGCTTCATTACTGGCAAAAAAAGATTCAAGCTGAATACTTCCCCGATTTTTTTAATTCTCAAGAGGCCTCTGCCACCAATTTTCCGGTAGAGAAAGAATCATACCGATAACTTCCGCATAATTTTTTTGTCCGGAGGGAATTTGATTACTTTTTAAATACCAGTTGTAAACTACATTCTGAAACTTTCCTAATAATTTATTATAACGGACATCCCAATATGCTTGCTTATCATACAACTGTTGTATCACTTCCGGACGTAGCATACTTAACCACTTCGAATATTCACTATCGCCAAGCAAACTACGAACATTTACCGCTACATAGGGTAACAATCCGAAATAGCCGCTATAACGTATATTGCAATCGTCAGCATGAATACATACCTGATAAGCCCAGAAATTAGCTTCAGCCTCACTGCTAACTCCAAGCAAGTGGGCAAGTTCGTGTGCGTAAGTAAACGGAAGCTGTACAGGTAGTAGCTCATGATTCACATGCGACTCATCGAAAAAAGGTCCCATATATCCCAATACCCCAACTCCCGAATATAAGGCGTTATAGAAGGATTGTTTCGGATGCTGAAAGCTTTCCGGACGAGTCAGTCCATATTTATCGGGAACTTCTGCATAAACCGGCTTGATTTTTTGTTCTATGTCTGGCTGTGAAACATTCAAGTCTTTTTTATATGTACTGTTTAAACTATCCGTATAAATAGCAAGAAACTGCTTGAAACGTTGTTCATTATAAGAACAAGGAGTGACTTCTGCCCGCTCAAAGAAACTGTCGCGGAAATAATTCATTCCCCATCCCCAATAAAACCATACATATATCCAAAGCAAAACTTCCAGTTCTCTCCCTACGATTGATTTCCAAGTCTGTCTTCTACGCCTAGCTATAATCGGATACAGCAATAGCGCTACAACTGTCGCTACGACCAGAACTTCACAAAGAGAAAACGAAACTAGAGAAGCCAACCGCGACAAACAGCCGGAAACAGCAGGATAAATACAGCAGGCATAAAATTCACCTGCACCAGATATAAACCGAAACATACACACACCAGCCAAAAGTAAAGCCAGTATTATCCAACGAATATGTTTCCACCGAGGTTTTTTCATAAGAACAAAGTTATCATTTTCTGAATTAATTCTTTACTTTTGTCCGGTAAAGATTATTAATACTTCAAACATATTCTACATGGTTCTGAATTATATTTGGATTGCTTTTTTCCTGACCGCATTTATTGTAGCTGTAGTACGTCTTATATTTTTAGGAGATACGGAAGTCTTTCCTGCTATCATTAATTCAACATTCGATTCTTCCAAAACAGCATTCGAGATTTCACTGGGACTAACCGGAGTACTATCCCTCTGGATGGGCATCATGCGTATCGGAGAACAAGGTGGTGTTATCGGAGTTTTCTCTCGTTTACTGAGCCCACTCTTTACTAAATTATTCCCAGAAATACCCAAAGGGCATCCTGTTACAGGAAGTATTTTTATGAATCTTGCCGCCAATATGCTAGGTTTGGACAATGCTGCAACCCCTTTAGGTCTGAAAGCAATGGAGGGATTACAAGAACTGAATCCGAAAAAAGATACGGCAAGTAATCCGATGATCATGTTTCTGGTACTGAATACCTCAGGATTGACCTTGATTCCTATCAGCATTATGGTCTATCGTGCCCAACTGGGAGCTGCTCAGCCTACAGACGTTTTTGTCCCTATCCTGCTGGCGACCTTTTTTTCTACACTTGCCGGTATTATTGCAGTAAGCTTATACCAGCGCATCAACTTGCTGAACCGGACTATTCTGTTATTCCTAGGTGGTACAAGCCTAGTTATTGCAGGTATTATTTATTTCTTCAGCATGCTGTCACGTCAGCAAATCGATATCTATTCTACAACTACAGCCAATGTATTCTTGTTTGTCATTATCATCGGTTTCATAGTTGCCGGCATGAGAAAGAAAATTAATGTATACGACGCTTTTGTAGAAGGAGCCAAAGAAGGGTTTACTACTGCCGTACGCATCATCCCTTATCTGGTAGCCATTTTAGTAGCCATCGGAGTCTTCCGTGCTTCCGGATGCATGGACTATTTGATAGAAGGTATAGCCAATTTGGTGAACTTATGTGGTATCAATAGTGATTTTGTAGGGGCACTTCCTACAGCACTGATGAAACCATTAAGTGGTAGTGGAGCTCGCGGGCTAATGGTAGATGCCATGAACACATACGGAGCCGACTCTTTTGTAGGACGGTTATCCTGCATCTTTCAGGGATCTACCGATACTACGTTCTATATTCTCGCCGTTTATTTCGGAAGTGTGGGAGTTGTCCGTACACGCCATGCCGTACCATGCGGATTACTCGCCGATCTGGCTGGTATCATAGCCGCAATTCTTATTTGCTATTTATTCTTTAACTGATATACGATATGATTACTTATCAAACTGAAGGGGTAGAAATGCCCGCTATCAAAAAGCGCGAAACCACAGCGTGGATAAAAGCTGTTGCAGAAACTTACGGGAAAAAAGTAGGTGAAATAGCTTACATTTTCTGTTCTGATGAAAAGATTCTGGAAGTAAACCGTCAGTATCTTCAGCACGATTACTACACTGACATCATTACGTTCGACTATTGTGAAGGGAACCGGATTGCAGGCGATTTATTTATTAGCCTTGATACAGTCCGTACCAATGCAGAGCAATTTGGAGCAACTTACGAAACAGAGTTACACCGCGTCATTATTCACGGTATTCTGCATCTGTGTGGAATAAACGATAAAGGTCCGGGAGAACGTGAAATCATGGAAGCTGCCGAAAATAAGGCACTCGATTTACTGAAAGATTTTCAATAATTCCATTCGGAATCTATTCAAGACCTATTACCTGAGCACATTCCTAATTCGGGTAGAATTGCTGAAAATTTCCGCTGTTGTTTTCCCTGATTCATGCCGATGTTTTTTTAAAATGTCAGCATGAATCAGGGAAAACAACAGCGGATTTTATTTCACACTTTTCAGTTCTTTACTCCCTCCTCTCCTTTCCTCTTTACTATAACTCTTTTTACGAACCTGAATCAAAGCTAAGCCACTAATTTTTCGTATTTTTGCAACAGATATAAAAACAAAAGATTAATGGACTTTAAGTATGACGTTATTGTTATAGGAGCCGGACATGCCGGCTGCGAAGCCGCTGCGGCAGCAGCTAACCTTGGCTCGAAAACCTGTCTGATCACAATGGATATGAATAAGATCGGACAGATGAGCTGTAACCCTGCCGTGGGAGGAATCGCCAAAGGTCAGATTGTTCGAGAAATCGACGCACTCGGCGGATATATGGGATTGGTAACAGACCGCACAGCAATTCAGTTCCGCATGCTGAACCGTTCCAAAGGTCCTGCCATGTGGAGTCCACGTGCACAGTGCGACCGAGGTAAATTCATCTGGGCATGGCGCGAAATTCTGGAGAACATTCCCAACCTCCATATTTGGCAAGATACAGTAGAGGAATTATTAGTAGAAAATGGTGAAGTAACCGGATTGGTTACATGCTGGGGAGTAACTTTCCATGCCAAATGTATTATTCTTACAGCTGGTACTTTCTTAAACGGATTAATGCATATTGGCCACAAGATGCTTGCCGGAGGACGTTGTGCAGAACCAGCATCCTATCATCTGACAGAATCCATTACACGCCATGGCATCACTGCCGGACGAATGAAAACAGGTACTCCGGTTCGTATTGACGCACGAAGTGTAGACTTTAGCCTGATGGAAACACAGGATGGAGAAAATGATTTTCACCGTTTCTCTTTCATCAGCGAACCCAGACAGCTCAAGCAGCTTCAATGCTGGACATGCTATACTAACGAGGAAGTACACGAAGTATTGCGTAGCGGATTGGCCGACTCTCCCCTTTTCAATGGACAAATCCAGAGCATAGGACCTCGCTATTGCCCAAGTATCGAAACAAAGATTGTGACTTTCCCCGATAAGCCACAACATCAGTTGTTCCTCGAGCCGGAAGGAGAAACCACACAAGAACTTTATCTAAACGGATTCTCCTCTTCACTTCCAATGGATATACAGTTCGCTGCGTTGAAGAAGATTCCTTGCTTCAGAAACATCGTTGCCTATCGCCCGGGATATGCTATCGAATACGACTATTTCGATCCGACACAGCTTAAGCATACATTAGAATCGAAAGTTGTAAAGAACCTGTTCTTTGCCGGACAAGTAAACGGAACAACCGGATACGAAGAAGCCGGAGGACAAGGTATCATTGCTGGTATCAATGCACACATTAATTGTCATGGAGGTGAACCATTCGTACTTGGACGCGACGAAGCATACATCGGAGTATTGATTGACGACCTGGTAACAAAAGGTGTAGACGAACCCTACAGAATGTTTACCTCACGTGCAGAATATAGAATTCTGCTCCGTCAAGACGATGCCGACATGCGTCTGACAGAACGCTCATATAAACTAGGTCTGGCAAGTAAAGAACGCTACGACAGACTTTGCCAGAAGCGAGAAGAAATACAGCGGTTGGTTGAGTTTGCAAAAACCTACTCCATCAAGGCAGATAAGATAAACGACGCTTTAGAGGGACTTGGAACAGCCCGGCTTACTCATGGCTGCAAACTGATAGAGTTGCTTAGCCGTCCGCAAATCACTATCGAGAATATTGCCCCGCATGTGCCATCTTTCCAAGCTGCACTCGACAAGGTAACCGACCGGAAAGAAGAAACAATTGAGGCAGCAGAAGTGTTAATCAAATACCAAGGCTATATCGATCGTGAACGAATGATAGCAGACAAGATACATCGCTTGGAAGCCATCCGTATCAAAGGAAAGTTTGACTATGCCAACTTGAACTCTCTGTCAACAGAAGCCCGTCAGAAGCTCATAAAAATAGATCCGGAAACACTGGCGCAAGCAAGCCGTATACCAGGTATTTCTCCAAGCGACATCAATGTGCTTCTCGTGTTACTGGGACGCTAAAGCAAGCATGTTTCACGTGAAACAACAAGTTTAAGAAACAAACATAAATTACTGGATATGAATAAAGAAACATTAAAGAAAAACCTCCGTGAGATACCAGACTTCCCTATTCCGGGAATATTGTTCTACGACGTCACTACATTGTTTAAAAATGCCGAGTGCCTCCAAGGAATGATCGACGAACTATACGAAATGTATAAGGATAAAGGCATCACAAAGGTAGTCGGTATCGAATCTAGAGGCTTCATTTTGGGAGGTGCTTTAGCTGCCAGATTAGGAGCCGGATTCATCATGGCAAGAAAGCCAGGAAAACTTCCTGCAGAAGTGGTAGAAGAAACTTATGCAAAAGAATATGGGACTGACACCATACAGATACATAAAGATGCCATTAATGAAAATGACATCGTCTTGTTGCACGATGATTTGCTGGCAACCGGAGGAACCATGGCTGCAACCTATCGCTTAGTAAAAAGATGCGGTGCTAAACAGGCATTCGTAAATTTTGTAATCGAGCTAAAAGGATTAAACGGTAGAAAAGCATTTACCGACGATGTAGAAGTGACCACGCTGTTGCAACTTTAAAAGGCTGCTCAGCCGGACGGACATATAAGAGTTTAATATCTCCTATTCACAATAAATAAGGAAAAGAAGAATCCGGCAAATACATTTTTGTATATGCCGGATTCTTCTTTTATAGAAATCCTTAAACGTACAAGCTATAACATGGAAGAACTTAGTACAAACGAATACCTTCGAGGAATCGTATTAAATTTGCCAAGCACTCCCGGCATCTATCAATACCTCAACAAAGAAGGAGTGATTATTTATGTTGGGAAAGCAAAAAATTTGAAACGGCGTGTATATTCGTATTTTTCAAAAGAGCATCAATCTGCCAAGACACGTATATTGGTCAGCAAGATTGCAGACATCCGCTATATTGTTGTAAACACAGAAGAAGATGCCCTACTCTTGGAAAATAACCTTATCAAGAAATACAAGCCTCGCTATAATGTCTTGCTGAAAGATGATAAAAGTTATCCATCTATCTGCGTCAGCAACGAGTATTTTCCACGGGTATTCAAGACAAGGCAAATTATCCGGAACGGTTCTACCTACTATGGTCCGTACAGTCATATTCCTTCTATGCAAGCTGTGCTAGATCTGATAAAGAAACTATATCCGCTCCGCACCTGTCATCTGGCACTAACCCCCGAAAACATTCGTCAGGGGAAATTCAATGTTTGCCTGGAATACCACATCAAGAACTGCAAAGGTCCATGTATCGGAATGCAATCTCACGATGAATACATGGATAATATAGCCCAAGTAAAAGAGATTTTAAAAGGAAATACTCAGGCTATAAGCGACGCACTGATGAAAGAAATGATGTCACTCGCGGAGGAGATGAAATTTGAAGAAGCTCAAAAAGTAAAAGAAAAATATGAACTAATAGAAAGCTATCGGGCAAAGAGTGAAGTCGTAAGTTCCATTCTTCATAACATAGATGTATTCTCTATCGAGATGGACGAAAATTCGGCCTACATAAACTATTTGCACATCACAAACGGATGCATAAACCAGGCGTTCACATTCGAGTATAAGAAACGTCTGAATGAGACAAAGGAAGAGCTGCTCCAGCTTGGAATTATTGAAATGAGAGAACGGTATAAAAGCTGCTCCCGCGAAATTATCGTACCTTTCGAACTAGATATGGAACTGAATAACGTAACATTTACCATACCGCAACGAGGCGATAAGAAACATCTGCTTGAGCTTTCTCTTCTCAATGTAAAACAATACAAAGTAGACCGACTTAAACAAGCCGAGAAACTGAATCCGGAACAGCGGAGCGTTCGCCTCTTAAAAGAAATTCAGGAGCAGCTGCAAATGGACAAAATGCCTATGCATATTGAGTGCTTCGACAACTCAAACATACAAGGCTCCGATGCAGTAGCAGCATGCGTAGTATTTAAGAAAGCGCGTCCCAGCAAAAAGGACTACCGCAAATACAACATCAAGACCGTAGTCGGACCGGATGATTATGCCTCTATGCAGGAAGTAGTACGCCGGAGATATTCCCGCATACTCGAAGAACAAGGAGAACTACCAGACCTAATTCTGACCGATGGTGGAAAAGGTCAGATGGAAGTTGTAAGACAAGTAATAGAAGACGAATTAAAATTACAGATTCCTATTGCCGGACTTGCCAAAAACAACAAGCACCGCACTTCGGAAGTTCTGTTCGGATTTCCACCGATGACTATAGGAATAAAACAAGGCACTCCCCTTTTTCATCTCCTCGAAAACATACAAGACGAGGTACACCGTTTTGCCATTACTTTCCATCGCGACAAGCGTAGCAAGAGTCAAATAGCTTCTGCATTAGACGGGATAAAAGGCATAGGAGAAAAACGCAAAACAGCCCTGCTGAAAGAATTCAAGAGTGTGGCAAGAATCAAGCAGGCAACTATCGAAGAACTTGCAGCAGTAATCGGAGAAGCCGCAGCAAAAAGCGTAAAAGAAGCCCTATAAAAAAGCTCTGCGAAATGACATACCAAGTCTTTCCGCAGAGCGATTATAAATATCAATATCACCCATTTCACAGTCGGCAGAATCCTACTTCTACAAAGATACAATTAAATTAAGCTATACATTTGTCATTCTTACAATTTATTCTATCATTATACTGAATATTTTCTATCTTTGTAGAAAGTATATGTTTATATGAGAGTAGTTATTCAGCGCGTAAGTCATGCTTCCGTCACGATTAATGGAACATGCAAATCAGCTATAAAGAAAGGATTCCTCGTTCTTTTAGGAATAGAAGAAGCCGACAATCAGGAAGACGCCGACTGGTTATGTAAAAAAATCATCGGACTGAGAGTTTTCGACGATGAAAACGGAGTTATGAATAAATCGATTCTTGAGGCAGGAGGTGATATTTTGGTAGTAAGCCAATTCACCCTGATGGCTTCGACCAAGAAAGGGAACCGCCCGTCGTATATTCGTGCAGCCCGCCACGAGACAGCAATTCCACTATACGAATATTTCTGCAACGAACTTAGCATCGGGCTAGGCAAACAAGTAGGAACCGGCGAATTTGGAGCCGACATGAAAGTTGAATTGTTGAACGACGGTCCTGTTACAATCTGCATGGACACCAAAAACAAGGAATAAAGATGACATTGGAAGAAGCACAAAAAACAGTAGACAACTGGATAAAGACATATGGTGTACGCTATTTCAGCGAGCTGACCAACATGGCTGTACTCACCGAAGAAGTAGGAGAATTGGCACGTGTCATGTCACGCAAATATGGTGACCAGTCATTCAAACCGGGAGAAAAAGATAACCTCGACGATGAAATGGCCGATGTATTATGGGTGCTGATCTGTCTGGCAAACCAGACGGGAGTAAACTTAACAGAAGCATTTCAACGAAACCTGGAGAAAAAGACCAACAGAGATAAAGAAAGACATAAAAACAACCCCAAATTATAAGCATTATGAAGTACAATCACGAACATGAATGTGGATGTGGAGGCGAACATCACCACCACGACCACGAATGTAACTGCGGAAACGAACATCATCACGAACATGAATGTGAATGCAACTGTGACGATGATGCCTGCGACTGCGGCTGCGAAGATGAAGATACAGAAAATCTGCACCAGCCAGATAAATATAATGAAGCACTAAGCAAATACAATACGGTTTTAAAAGATGAAGAAGTAGCTGCACAAACAGCCCATATCATCGAAAAATACGTAAAGGAAAACGATACCGTAGAAGTGAAAAAATTCCTTTTCCACTGTATTGACCTTACTACTTTAAAATGCACAGACAGCGAACCGAGCGTAATGAAGTTTACGCAACATGTCAACGACTTTGTGGATGCATATCCCGAACTTGATAACGTAGCCGCAATCTGTGTATATCCCAACATGGCCGAAATCGTAAACGATACACTGGAAGCTGACAACGTAAAAATCGCCTGCGTATCGGGAGGATTTCCTTCTTCACAAACATTCACCGAAGTAAAGGTTGCCGAAACAGCTATGGCACTTCATGCAGGAGCCGATGAAATAGACATCGTGATTTCTGTAGGCAAATTCCTGAGTGGTGACTACGAAGGTATGTGTGACGAAATAGAAGAATTGAAAGAAGTATGCGGAGATAAACACTTGAAAGTAATCTTGGAAACTGGTGCACTGGGCAGTGCTTCGAATATCAAGAAAGCCTCTATCCTGTCAATGTATTCAGGAGCCGATTTCATCAAGACATCTACCGGAAAGGAAAATCCGGCCGCTACTCCCGAAGCAGCATACGTAATGTGTCATGCCATCAAGGAATACTTCCTCGAAACCGGCCGTAAAGTAGGTTTTAAGCCCGCAGGAGGCATTAATACAGTGCACGACGCATTAGTATACTATACAATAGTAAAAGAGGTCTTAGGCAAAGAATGGTTGACTAACGAGCTCTTCCGTCTGGGAACAAGCCGCCTTGCTAACCTGCTATTGTCGGACATTGTAGGAAAAGAAACAAAGTTTTTCTAATTTAAATACGCGAAGGGCACGAAGATTCATCTTAGTAATGTTTCTCCGTGCCCTCGTTCTTTATATAACCTCAAGCTTTAGTTCGCCACAAGTCGCCCGTTCTCCCAGTGTTGATTCAGGATAACAGGAGGAGCTGTCGGCTCATGCTTTGCCTGTACAGAAATACTCCGCGAACGTCCCTGACGGTTTAAATCCCAACCGACAAATTCTTCATAGTCGAACTGCCAGCTCTCTCCATAAGCTAACTTATGGATACGGTTATAAATCGCCTCACGCGAAGGAGCATTGAAGCCTCCCACATTTGCATCCATAATACTGGTTTCCGTAGGACGATATGCGCCCTTATAATAAGTACAAGCTCCTTCAAACACACCTATGCCCTCACTCGCATAACGAGAGTCGGATATAAACTTGCTCCATACCACACTGTTCGGATCGCTTGTATAATCTACATTTCTTCCCCATCCATAATGATTTCGGGAATTAATATTATCAGAAATCTCACTTAATGGAATCGTACCCTGACTCTCATAATCCTTAATTCCGCAACACTATTATAAAATATTTTTTTTAAGTACCTGAGCAACAAAAAGTTGCTCAGGATTTTGCCATGTCAGAGGATTCACTTAACTTAGTGTTGCAAAAAAATAATCAAACAAAACCTCATCAGGCATGGCAAAAATACAAATAAAATCCGAGAAGCTCACTCCTTTTGGAGGAATATTTTCAATCATGGAGCAATTTGACTCCACATTGTCATCTGTAATCGACTCGACACTCGGTCTAAGGTGTAGCTCGTTCGGTTATCAGTACAGTGAAATCGTCCGTTCCCTCATGAGTATCTACTTCTGTGGTGGCTCATGCATTGAGGATGTCACTACTCATTTGATGAACCATCTCTCGCTCCATCCGACACTTCGTACTTGTAGTTCTGATACTATCCTCAGAGCGATAAAGGAACTGACGCAAGGAAACATCTCATACACATCAGATACGGGTAAGAACTACGATTTCAACACGGCTGACACACTCAATACCTTACTGCTCAATTGTATGTTTGCATCCGGCCAACTGAAAGAGGGCGAGATGTATGATGTTGATTTCGACCATCAGTTCATAGAGACTGAGAAGTATGATGCAAAGCCTACATACAAGAAGTTCCTTGGTTATCGCCCTGGCGTGGCGGTTATTGACGACTTGATTGTTGGCATTGAGAATAGCGATGGTAACACCAACGTTCGTTTTCATCAGAAGGACACGCTGAAGAGATTCTTTGAGAGATTTGAGCAGAACGGACTTACAATCAATCGTTTCAGAGCTGATTGTGGATCATGTTCCGAGGAAATCGTGGAGGAAATAGAGAAACACAGCAAATCCTTCTATATCCGCGCAAACCGCTGCAGTTCGCTCTACAATGACATCTTTGCTCTTAGAGGCTGGAAGACTGAGGAAATCAATGGCATTGAGTTCGAATTGAACTCTATTCTTGTTGAGAAGTGGAAGGGTAAAGCATACCGACTTGTGATTCAAAGACAGAAACGGATGGACGGTGTGCTGGATCTTTGGGAAGGAGAATACACATACCGTTGTATCCTGACTAACGA
>ENA-OVGQ01000143-OVGQ01000143.1-human-gut-metagenome-genome-assembly--contig:-NODE-143-length-93512-cov-14.557722_pt1 | contig 93512 bp, 64 predicted proteins | sample MGYA00237774_ERZ505427 | MGnify/ENA primary metagenome ERZ505427 (study PRJEB26158, sample SAMN06016404) | human gut metagenome | biome: human gut; feature: ankylosing spondylitis patient; material... | reverse complement strand
GCCCGTGGAGCCGCCTGCCCCGGCGGACGAAGCACCTCTGCCCGACGCCCCGCAGGGCCGTGCCCCCGCACCGTCGGTGCTGGATGATGACATCCCCGACTTCTCCGCGGATCTTGACCCCGCCGCCATCGCCGCCGCGCAGGCTGCCGATGACGCCGCCGAGGCCGCGGGCAAGAGCGCCAGCGTTGAGGACTTTACCCGCGCTGCGACCCAGCTGTTTGACGCCAGCGCCGTTGAGGAGGCCGCCGCAGAAAAGGCCGGGCGGAAAACCGACAAAAAGCGCCGCCGCAAGGCCGAAAAGCCCGAGAGCGGGCCGGTGCAGCCCAGCATCAAGAACCGCAGCCTTGAGATCATTGAAAAGAGCGAGCGCCGCCGCAGACGCACCGTTATTCTGGGGCTTGTCGTGCTGACGCTGGTGCTTGTGCTGGGCGGCGGGGCGCTGTGGCTGTTCCTGCGATGTGATCTGGGCGCACGTCCCGCGGCCAAAAGCTACGGCACGACGCTCTACGATACGACCACCGAGAGCTATCTGGGCAAGGCGCTGGAGCGCCGCCCCGGCGTCGTAGGCTATCTGGGCTGGCCCGGGCTGGACGGCGCGCTGGTTTACGCCGCCGACACGCCCGACCCAGAAACGCCCGAGAGCGGCGAGGCACCGTCCATCGTCCGCTTTGCCACGCCCAGCGCACTGGACGCCGCCACCCCCGGCAACACCGTGGTGGAATGCACGGGCAGCGACTACAAGGCGCTGGCCGACGAGGATACGCTCAAGCAGAACAGCGGCTTCACGCTGTACACGGCGGGCAATGTCTACCGCTTCAAGGCTATCGCGGTCTACTATTTTGACCCGTCCGAGCAGGGCGCGGGCGCATTTGACCTGTACGGCAGCACCGATCTGTCGAGCTATTACGACTACCTGACCTTCGTCGCGGGCATTCAGGCCCGCAGCCTGTTTGACACCGGCGTTGACGTGGGTGACGACTCCCGCTTCCTGACCGTGACGACCCACAGCGACGAGAGCGGCGTGCTGCTCTGCATCACGGGGCGGCTGATCCGCGAGGGAGAGGCAGAGCTTTTAAACACCTCGGCCATCGCGGCAGCGGAGGAGCCGCTGCTGACGGCGGCCCAGTATGAGCGCAAGGGCCAGCCGATGCCGACGGTCAGCACGCTGGTGCAGGCCAGTGTGGACCGCTACGCCCAGCAGAGCACCGCCGCCCAGGCCGCCCGCAAGAACGGCGGCACGGGCAGCGACACCGCCGCGGACACGGCGGACCTGGCCCAGCGCGCGGACGACCTGCAGGCCATCACGGACAGCCTGCTGGCCAGCACCGACAAGCTGCTGGCGGGCCTGACCGACGTGGCCGGCTCGACCTCCGCCGCGGAGGCCGACCTGAACAAGGGCGCCGAGGGCAGTCTGCCCGAGCAGACCGTGACGGTGGATCAGATCAAGACCAGCGCCACGCCGGAACCGACGGCCACGTCTGCGCCCACCGAGCCTCCGGCGGATTCCGCCGCCGGTGAGACGACGACCGAGCCGACAGCCGCCCCCACCGAGGCTCCTCAGCCCGACAACAGCGGCACAGGGGAGACCATCAACGTGACGATGAACGGCACGGCCCAGACGATGGATCTGGTGCAGTGCCTGGCCATGGTGGCCCAGAACGAGCTGGGCCCCAACGCACCCGCCGAAGCCTACAAGGCCCAGTGCGTGGCGACCCACTGCTGGATCATCAGCCAGTCGGGCTACCCGTCGGTGCTGGGGGCCGAGCCGGGCGCTGCCGCGCTGGCCGCCGCGCAGGAGGTCGCCCATGTGCTGGTTACCTACAACGGGCAGGTCTGCTTCACGCCGTACTTTGCGTCGGCCAGCACCGGCACGGCCTCCGCTGCCGAGGTCTGGGGCAATGACCGCGCCTGGCTGCAGGCCGTGGACAGCCCGTATGACCAGAGCGTGTCCAGCCACTGGAACACGAACGGAAATTCCAGCGGCACGGCCCGCTTCTCCCGCCAGACACTGCAGGACCGCATCCGCGATGTGATGGACATTGACCTGTCCGGCGTGGACCCCAACAGCTGGTTCACGATCCAGTCCGCCAACCAGTACGGCTGGGTCGCCAAGATCCAGGTCGGCCCGGACGCGGGCGTCGGCACCGTCAGCGGGCGCTGGTTCCGCGAGAATCTGCTGGCCCGCCAGAGCGTTGACGGGCGCAGCCTGCGCAGCCAGTGCTTCACGGTCAGCTACAACGCCGATCTGGACTGCTTTATCTTTGATGTCTACGGCTACGGCCACGGCTGCGGCATGAGCCAGTGGGGTGCCATCGGCTACGCCCGCAACGGCTGGGGCTATCAGGATATTCTGACGCATTATTTCGTTGGGACGACGATCACGACGTATTGAGACATAAGAAAAGAGCGTGTGCACAGAAAAGCACACGCTCTTTTTTTGCCGCACGGTAGGGGCCGGGCATGCCCGGCCCGGGGGGTGGTGTGATTGCCCGTGAACGGGTTGCTCCCGCGAAGCTGCGGGCCGGGCATGCCCGGCCCCTACCGGGAGTTGTAGGGGTCGGCGTCCCCGACGACCCGCGGGGCCGTTTGCCATAGTAGCAGGTATACCATCTGCCTGTAGGGCGGCATGCCCTCATGCCGCCGCTGCCCGTTTATCACAGCGCCAAACTTACCCCATCCAGCACCGCCTTTACCAACACATCCCCGTCATAGGTCAGCTCTAAATGGAAAAACGGTGCGTCCTCCGCCAGCAGCTTGAAAAATATCTTGTCCCCCTGCCAGATCGGAAGATCCTGCACGGCGGCCTTGTCCACCCACTCTAAGCACCCCTCGTCGCAGTCGGTCATCACGCCGGAAAAATCCGTGCAGGTGTACAGGTGCATCCGCTCGGCGGGCCATGGGTCACAGAAAAAATCCACGATGCCGCGGTAAACCGGCGCGTGCATCGTCAGGCCGGTCTCCTCGCGCACCTCGCGCAAGGCGCAGGCCGGTGCGTCCTCACCCGGTTCAAACTTGCCGCCGACGCCGACCCACTTGTCGTGGTTGACGTCGTTTTTCTTTTTGACGCGGTGCAGCATCAGGTACGCACCGTCCTTTTCGAGATAGCAAAGCGTTGTCTGCAATAGCTCCATAACCAAACTCCTTAGGCAACACCGCATAATTCCCGCCTTACGGCTTAAGCACCGCTCCGGCGGCTGCGGCACGGCATCTGCGTTGCCAAAATGCTCGATAATACACAAAGTATTATCTGCGCTTTTGGCTTAGCAGCTGCCGCACCTCGCTCGCCGTATCGGCACTTAGAATTATGCGGTATTGCCCTTACATATTTATAGGCACCCCCGCAGATACTACCAGAAAAAACCAGGGGGGATTTTGTATGAGAGAAACCGGAATCGTGCGTCGTATCGACGAATTGGGCCGGGTGGTCATCCCGAAGGAAATTCGGAAAACGCAGCACATCCGCACCGGAGATTCACTCGAAATTTACACGGACGGCAACGGCGAGGTCATATTTAAAAAGTATTCGCCGCTGGCCGAGCTTGGCGAGCCTGCCGCCGTCTATGCGGACGTGCTGGCCCGGCGGCTGCGCTGCGCCGTGGCCGTCTGTGACCGGGAGCATATCGTCGCCGCCGCCGGAGCGGGCAAGGGCGAGCTGCTCGGCGCACCGCTCCCGCCCGAGATCGAGCCGCTGCTGACCCGGCGCAAGCTCTACACGGCCCCGGCGTCCGCCGCGGAGCGGGAACCGCTGGGCAGCCGGTACCTGCTGTGCGCCGCGCCGATCCTGGTACACGGTGACATCGAAGGCGGCGTGCTGCTGCACGGCACCCTGCGCGAGGCCGCGCCCAACGCCGAGACCGTCCGCGCCGCCGCCACCGCCGCAGAGTTTCTGGCGCGGTGGATGGAGGAGTGAAAAGCATAGCAGCGTAGGGGCCGGCCATGCCCGGCCCCTACATATATAATAATAGGGAAACTGCCCAATCCGATTGTGACGAAACTGTTAAACTTACAAAAAATTCGGAAAAACCCTTGACAGTTTGCAAAACGGGGATATAATAATCTTAGCACTCGGAGATAAAGAGTGCTAAACAAACCAACAAAAGCAAACCAAAGGAGATGAGCAGCATGGCCATGGATGCGCGCAAGCAGCGTATACTGGAAGCTATTGTTGCCCTGTATGCCAACGACGGTGAGCCTGTCGGCTCGGGTCTTTTGGCAAACTACTTTGACATGGCACTGTCCAGCGCGACGCTGCGCAATGAGATGGCTGCCCTGACCAAGCTGGGTCTGCTGGAACAGCCCCACACCAGCGCGGGCCGCGTGCCCAGCGCCCAGGGCTACCGCTACTACCTCGATCATCTGATCGACGCGCCAAAGTCCGGCACCCTGCCGGAGAAGGACCGCTGCCGCATTGACGATTTGTTCGCCGCCATGGATGCCGAGCCGGAAAAGCTCGTGCCCGCCGCGACCCGCTGCCTGGCCGATATGACAGGCTGCGCGGCTGCCGCTACCACACCGCAGGCGCCGGATCTCTGCATTGCCCATTTTGAGGTCGTGCAGGTGGGCCGCTACAGCGCCGCAGTGCTGGCCGTGACCAGCGCAGGCGGCGTGCGGACCCGCGTGGCCCGCGTTGACACCGGTCTGACCCGGGACGATGCCGCCAACCTGGCACAGCTGCTCAACCGCGGGCTGACTTTCGTCGCCCCGCAGGATTTAAGCCCGATGCTCATGGCCAGCATGGTGCTGGCCGCAGGGCAGCGGCTGGCCCCCGTCATCATGGCGGCACAGGCGCTCGTCACCACCGGCCCGCAGGCCTGTCTGGAGGGCGCGCAGTATCTGGCAAAGATGGCGGACGTCCGCCAGAACCTCGGCACGCTGTTGGAGATTTTCTCCGACAATGAGGCCGCGACGGAGCTCATCCGCCCCGAAGGCAACAAGATCACCGCAACGCTGGGCTGCGACCTTGACCCTGCGATGCCGGGTGCCTGCATCGTCAGCAAGCGGTACTTAGCCGGCGGCGGGCTGACAGGCTCCGTCGCACTGATCGGCTCCACCCGCATGGAGTACGAGCGGCTGCTGCCGATCCTGGACTACTTTGCCGCCAGAATGGGGCAGAGCATGGCCGGGCAGGGCCAATAAACGAAGAAGGAGAGACCCGCAATGAGCCAAGAAGAAAAGAAACAGACCGCCCCGGAGACGGAAGCGGCTACTGAAAAGCCCGAGACCCCCGCACAGGAGGCCCCTGAAAAAGAGGCCCCCCAGGCCGAGGAAAAGCACGAGGGCAAGCACGACTGCAAGCATCACCACCACGAGACCGCGGCCCTGCAGGCCAAGCTGGAGGCGGAGGAAAAGAAAAACGCCGACCTTAAGAACCAGCTGCTCCGCACCGCTGCCGAGTATGACAACTACCGCAAGCGCTCCCAGCGCGAGGCTGACCAGAAGTTCAACGACGGTGTGTCCCACGCCGTGACCCAGATCCTGGGCATCCTGGACACGCTGGACATGGCCGCCAACGCCGCCTGCGCGGACGAGAACTACAAGAAGGGCGTCACGATGACGCTGGACAAGGCCGCCAAGGCTCTGGAAACGCTGCACATCACCGAGATCGAGGCGTTGAACCAGCCGTTTGACCCCAACTTCATGAACGCCGTCCAGCAGGTCCCCGCCGCCGAAGGGCAGGAGAGCGGCAGCGTCGTGCAGGTTTTCCAGAAGGGCTACAAGATCGGTGACAAGATCATCCGCCACGCGATGGTCGTCGTCGCAGAATAACGTCGAACCGAATCAAACGATTCGTTTCCATATAAATTGACATTCACTGCATTCAAAGCAAATTTGAAGGGAGTTTTATTTATGAGCAAGATCATCGGTATTGACTTAGGTACTACCAACAGCTGCGTCGCCGTTATGGAAGGCGGCGAGCCCGTCGTCATCGCGAACGCCGAAGGCGCCCGCACCACCCCGTCTGTCGTCGGCTTCACCAAGACCGGCGAGCGTCTGGTCGGCCAGGTCGCAAAGCGCCAGGCCATCACCAACCCCGAGAACACGATTTCTTCCATCAAGCGTAAGATGGGCACGGCTGAAAAGGTCCATGCCGGCGGCAAGGACTACACCCCCGAGGAGATCAGCGCTATGATCCTCTCCAAGCTGAAGGCTGACGCCGAGGCTTATCTGGGCGAGCCTGTCACCGAGGCCGTCATCACCGTCCCCGCCTACTTCAACGACAGCCAGCGTCAGGCCACCAAGAACGCCGGTACCATCGCCGGTCTGAACGTCAAGCGTATCATCAACGAGCCTACGGCTGCTTCTCTGGCTTACGGCATCGATAAGGAAGCCGACCAGAAGATCATGGTCTACGACCTCGGCGGCGGTACGTTCGATGTCTCCATCATCGAGATGGGCGACGGCGTTACCGAAGTTCTGGCTACCAACGGTGATACCCACCTGGGCGGCGATGACTTCGATGAGCGCATCATCGACTGGATGGCCGAGGACTTCCAGCGCGAGAACAACATCGACCTGCGCAAGGACAAGATGGCTGCCCAGCGCCTGAAGGAGGCTGCCGAGAAGGCCAAGATCGAGCTGTCCAGCGCGACCACGACCAACATCAACCTGCCCTTCATCACCGCGGACGCCAACGGCCCCAAGCATCTGGACATGACGCTGACCCGCGCTAAGTTCAATGAGCTGACCGCTGATTTGGTCGAGCGCACCATGACCCCCGTCCGCAAGGCTCTGGCCGATGCCGGCCTGAAGGCTTCCGACCTGGCCAAGGTCCTGATGGTCGGCGGCTCCACCCGTATCCCCGCCGTCTACGACGCTGTCAAGAAGGAACTGGGCTGCGAGCCGTTCAAGGGCATCAACCCCGATGAGTGCGTTGCTGTCGGCGCTGCCATCCAGGGCGGCGTTCTGCAGGGCGACGTCAAGGGTCTGCTGCTGCTCGACGTTACCCCGCTGAGCCTGGGCATTGAGACTCTGGGCGGCGTCTGCACCAAGATCATTGACCGCAACACCACCATCCCCACCAAGAAGAGCCAGATCTTCTCCACTGCGGCTGATAACCAGCCCAGCGTTGAGGTCAACGTCCTGCAGGGCGAGCGTGAGTTTGCCCGCGACAACAAGAGCCTCGGAACCTTCCATCTGGACGGCATCGCTCCGGCTCCCCGCGGCGTGCCGCAGATCGAGGTCACCTTCGATATTGATGCCAACGGTATCGTGCACGTCAGCGCGAAGGACCTGGGCACCGGCAAGGAGCAGAGCATCACGATCACTGCTTCCACCAACATGAGCAAGGACGACATCGACAAGGCTGTCAAGGACGCCGAGCAGTATGCCGCCGAGGATAAGAAGCGCCGCGAGGAAGTCGATGTGCGCAACAACGCCGACCAGATGGTGTTCCAGACCGAGAAGGCACTGGGCGAGTTCGGCGACAAGGTTTCCGCCGAGGAAAAGAGCGAGGTCGAGACCAAGCTGTCTGCCCTGAAGGAAGCCCTGAAGTCCGGCAGCGTTGATGACATCAAGGCAAAGCAGGATGACCTGCAGAAGGCCTTCTACGCCATCAGCGAGAAGGTCTACCAGCAGGCCGCCCAGGCACAGGGCCAGCAGCCCGGTGCACAGCCCGGCCCCGATGCCGGTGCGCAGCCGAAGGACGACGGCGCCGTTGACGCCGACTTCCACGAGGTCTAAGCTGTAACAAACCCATAATAAGGCCGCCGCTGGGCAAACCCGGCGGCGGCCCTTGGGGGTTATAGAGAAAGTTAAAATAAAGCCTTCCCCCCGCGGGGGAGGTGGCCGTGCGAAGCAAGGCCGGATGAGGGCCAAGCTGCCGGGATTGCCTGTTTGCGGGCAATATCCGGCAGGTCTCACCTCATCAGCCCGCTCCGCGGACAGCTTCCCCGCAAGGGGAAGCCTTTTCACAACCCATAAATAGAGGGGATAGATTCTATGGCAGAAAAACGTGATTACTACGAGGTGCTGGGGATCGGCAAAAACGCCACCGATGCCGAGATCAAAAGCGCCTACCGCAAGCTGGCCAAAAAGTACCACCCCGACCTGAACCCCGGCGACAAGGACGCCGAGGAAAAGTTCAAGGAGGTCAATGAGGCCAACGATGTTCTTTCCGACCCGAACAAGCGCAAGCGCTATGACCAGTTCGGATTCGCTGGGGTCGATCCCAACTATGGGGCCGGCCAGCCCGGCGGCGGCTACGGTGGCGGCTTTGGCGGCTTCGGCGGCACCGGCGGCGTCGATCTGGGCGACATCTTCGGCGATATTTTCGGCGGCGGCTTTGGCGGCTTCGGCGGCTCGACCCGCTCCAACCCCAACGCGCCGCGCAAGGGCCATGACATTCAGGCCAATGTGATCCTGACCTTTGAGGAGGCCGCCCACGGCTGCGCCAAAAAGGTCACGCTGAACCGTCAGCAGACCTGCCCGGACTGCGGCGGCAACGGCTGTGCGCCCGGCTCCAGCCCCGAGACCTGTACCGAGTGCGGTGGCCGCGGCTATGTCGTGACCCAGCAGCGCACGCCGTTTGGTGTGATGCAGAGCCAGCAGCCCTGCCCGCACTGCGGCGGACGCGGCACCATCATCAAGAACCCCTGCAAGACCTGCCGCGGCACCGGCAAGACCAGTGCCCGCAAGACGCTGGAGGTCAAGATCCCCGCGGGTATCGACGACGACCAGAACATTGCGCTGCGCGGCCAGGGCGACGCCGGTACGAACGGCGGCCCCGCGGGCGACGTGATCGTCCATGTGACGGTCAAGCCCGACGCCGTGTTTGAGCGCGACGGCTACGATGTGTATGTCCGCGTGCCCATTACCTACTCCCAGGCTGTGCTGGGCGCTGAAATTGAGGTCCCCACCGTGGACGGCAAGGTCGCCCAGAAGATCCCCGAGGGCACCCAGAGCGGCACGAAGTTCCGCCTGCGCGGCCAGGGCATCCAGTACCTGAACGGGCGCGGACGCGGTGACCAGTACGTCATTGTGGACGTGGAGATCCCCAAGAAGCTGAACCGCACCCAGCGCGAAGCCCTGAAGGCCTTTGAGGACAGCCTGAAGGACGAGAACTACGAGAAGCGCAAGAGCTTCTTCAAGAACCTGAAAGATCGGTTCATGTCCTAAAGTTTTAAACAAAATCTCCCGGCAGTGTTGAAAGCACACTGCCGGGAGATTTTCTGTTTTACTCTGACGCAAACGGCCACGGCGGCATGAGGGCATGCCGCCCTACAGCCTGTGCGCCTTGCGGCGGGAACGGTGCGGGCATCGGCCCCTACGGTTACCATGCCGTTCCCTGTAGGGCGGGGTGCCCTCACCCCGCTGCCAGGCAGACATCCACCTTGCGGGGCACCCGTAGGGGTCGGCGTCCCCGACGATCCGTGCCCGCGTCCGGCCGGTAAAAACCGCCCGGGCAATGACACTCACCCCACAAACTCCATCTCGGTATACTCGGTACTGCCGCTCAAAAAGGCGTCGGCGGGGATGGTGGCGTAATTGGCAGCATAATTATGCGTGGGGTCGCCCCCGAGGGTCAGCACAACGCGGCCGTCGTCCAAAAGATATTCCATAATAAGGGCCACGTCAACGCCCGCGGGGGCGGCGTTGTGTCCGATTTCATTGCCCTGTAAGTCGTAGAACGTGTAAGTGCGGGGAGTGTCGTCGTTCGGAACCATAAACCACCGCAGCGCTTCGTTTTGGTGCATCGGGCGAATAAACTTTTGCGCCGTCATAATGCCCAAATCTTCCTGCGTGCCGTCACTGTGGATGCAAAGGACGGAGGAACCGGTCCAGTAAGACGGTGTCATGTGGTCGGCGATAAAATAGAAATCGCTTCCGTTTTTGCCCGCGTAGGTGTAGGTGATATAGCCGTCCCCCTCGGGTGTGCCGTCGCAGGGATACTCAAAAATCTTTTGGATAGGCCGCCCCGTGGCAGGGTCCGTCAGGTCGAACTCATAGGTAGAATTTTGCAGGATGGCACTGAGCATTTCGGCGTCGGACGGGAGTGGGATAGGATAGTCCGAAACGATGCGGCTTGTGACAATGCCGCCGTCGGCCACGCCGAGTACATCGTAGGTTTCGATGGGAATGTCCCATTTCTCGCTTGCTCCGGTTTTCAGGTCAAGACGCATCCCACAGGTGGGAGAGGTCGGCGCTTGGCTGTAAGACATACAGTAGACATAGCGGTCATCGTACAGTTTTGCACTCCATGTGTTGGGGCCAAGCGGAATTTCCCAAACCTCACCGCCGTCCAACGGAACGGCAAGCAGCTTGGTGTCGCTGTCATCGCGGTACATGACGACGTACAGCGTGTTGTTTGCCAGAAATTGGCATAACGGACTATACGTGTTATCGTTGTATTGGTAGAGCGCGGTTGTCTGTCTGGCGTCAGGGTCTGTTTTGTAAATGACGGTTCCAGTAAAGTTGCCCTCATCGTCAAGGGCGGGACGGGTCTGACAAATCACATTGCCGAATCTGTTCTGCCCAGTTTCGGCAAGGGCGTGCAGCTCCCCCACCGGTTCAGGTGCCGCCGTCGGTTCCGGTGTGGCGGCGGCAGTCTCCGCGGGCGCGGCTGTGGTTGCGGAATCCGCCGCCGACGCACAGGCGGACAGCGCCAGCGCCGCGGTGAGGATGAGGGGAATGAGCTTTTTCGTTTTCATGGGTACACGTCCTTTCCGGTGATTGAAAAACTCTGCGGCAGCGGGCACGGCCCACCGTGCCGTTCCCTGTAGGGTGGGCCCGTTCACTCCGCAAACGTCATCTCGCGGTATGCTGACCCGCCGTTCAGAAATTCGTCCGCGTCCATCACGGCGTAGCGGCTCCTGTTGTCATGCTCCTCGTCATACCCGATGACCAACAGCAAGCGCCCGTCGTCCAGCATCGAAACAGGATAGTAGACCTGCATACCGTCGGGTGGGGTCACATGCGCAAGCACTGCGCCCTGTAGGTCATATACCGTGACGGTGCCCTGACTGCCGTCCCTGGAAAAAAGCCAGCGGAGCTCTCCGTTCTGGCGCAAGGCCTGGACAAAAAGATCGGACGAGATTCCCAAGTCCTCCTGTATGCTGTCACTGCGCACGCGAAAAACATTTGTTACAGAGCGTTCTTCCGACGACATGGCATGCTCGAAGCGGAAATAGAAATCATTCCCGGCCTTCCCCAGGTAGGCATAGGCGGCAAAGACAGCACCCTCCGCCGTGCCCTTATACGGAAATTCTGTGATTTTCCGGGCGGGCTTGCCGGTGGCAATATCTGTCAGGTCATACTCGCGCAGGGAGTTCTGCAAAAGCGCGTCGGAAATTTCTCCGTCCCTCGGAAATGGGACGGGATAATCCGACACGATGCGCTCTGTCACGGCAAAATCCCCGGCGGCGTTCGCCACAGAGATTGTTTCGACGGGCAAGTTCCAGGGCGCTGTCTCGCCGGTCTGCAAGTCAAGGCGGAACCCGCTTGCGGTATCATAGGGGGCATGACCGTCCATGCAATAAAAATAACGGTCGCTGTATAAGACAACGGTCGAGGCGTATGGGTCAAAGGGAATCTCGTGAGTTTTGGTACCATCCGGCGACAGGGCAATGATTTTGTTGTCGCGGTCTCTGTTGTAGGTGAGCAGGTACACCGCGTCGCTCGTCACATAGGGGTCGGCAAGGCACCAATCGTCGCAGTGATAGATCAGCGTTGTCTGCCCGGCGTTCAGGTCATTTTTGTAGACGTTCGTTCCGGCAAAGTTCCACTCGTCATCAAGGGTAGGCAGGTCTTCATAGACTACGCTCTGCGAATAGCTGTAGTTCAGCCCGTAGAGCGTGTCTGTTTCAACAGCTTCGGTGCCGGGCTCGATTGCCGATTCGGCGGTGCTTTCCGGCGTCTCCGCCGCCGCGGCTGCGGTTGCGGAATCCGCCGCCGACGCACAGGCGGACAGCGCCAGCGCCGCGGTGAGGATGAGGGGAATGAGCTTTTTCGTTTTCATGGGTACACGTCCTTTCCGGTGATTGAAAAACTCTGCGGCAGCGGGCACGGCCCACCGTGCCGTTCCCTGTAGGGTGGGCCCGTTCACTCCGCAAACGTCATCTCGCGGTATGCCGACCCGCCGTTCAGAAATTCGTCGGCGTCCATCACGGCGTACCGGGCCGCGCTGTCGTGCTCCCAGTCGTAGCCGACGACCATCAGCAGGCGTCCGTCGTCCAGCATACAAAGCGGGAAGAAGGCCTCCAGCCCGGCGGGCCGCTCGTTGCGGCCAATCTCATGGCCTTGCGTGTCGTAAATCAGATAGATGCCGTCGGTGCCGCGGGTCAGAAGCCAGCGCACCTCATCGCCCTGCAAAACCGCAGAGTAATCCAGGTAATCCGGCGTTTTGGTAATGCCAAGGTCGGTCCGGGTGCCGTCCGTGCCGATGCGCAGCACGGACTGGGAAACAAAAGCGTACTCATCGTCGCACTGGTCTGCGCGGAAATAGAAGTCACTGCCGCACTTGCCAAGGTAGGTGTAGATTGTAAGGCTCCCCGGCTGCGGTATGTCATAGGGGAGGGTAAAGCAGGTCTGCCGCACCGCGCCCGTCGCGGGGTCGGCCAGGGTGTATTCCAGCGTGGTGTTCTGCAAAAGCGCCTGGGACATCTCGTCGTCGTCCGGGTAGGGCACCGGATAATCCGAGACAACGCGGCAGAGCAGCAGCGCGTCCCCGACGACATCGGGAATGTACATTGTCTCCACCGGGATATTCCACGGCGCGGTCTCCCCGTTTTCCAAGTTAAACCGCATACCGTCGGTACGGCAGAACGGCGCGGCGCTGACGCTCCGGCAGTAGAGGTAGTGACCTGCGTAAAAAACAGGCATCCAGTCGTCGTAGGAGAACGGCAGCACGCGCGCCTCACCGCCCGTCGTCGGCAGGGCCAGCATACCGCCGTCGTAGCAGATGAAATACAGCGTGTCGTCTATGATCAGCGGCGCGGACGCAAGCTGGGAGTCCGTGCGGTAGATCTCATAGGTCTGCCCGGTGGTAAGGTCGGTTTTGTAGACGGTGCTGTGATCAAAGCTGCCGAGACTGTCCTCGCTGCTTGAAAAATGGGTGACCGCCGCGTAGACGCAGTTGCCGCTGACTGCGCAGGCGCTATAGGCCGAGAGGGGGTGCGGCTCACCCGGCAGCGCCGCTTCTGTGCTGTCCTCCGCCGCGGCGCTCTCCGCCGTACTCTCCGCCGGTGCGGCCTCCGAAGCCGCCGCGGTATCGCCCGCAGACGCGCATCCGGCCAGCGCCAGCATGGCTGCCGCCAATAATAAAGCTACTTTTTTCATCCTCAAAGCTCCTTTCTGTGCCTGGTTTGCCCCTATCCTACACCCCGGATGTTGCAAAGTTGTCACACGGAGCGGGTGTTTTGGAGATTTTTGAAATTTTTTTGCGGGAAGTGGGCGCGGGGCGTCGGGGACGCCGCCCCCTACGGGCGGGCAGTAAAGTGGATGCCTGCCCGCGGCGGGATGGGGGCATCCCGCCCTACGAATGACATAAAGTGAGTGCGTAGGGCGGCATGCCCTCATGCCGCCGCCACTCGCCGCCTGCAAAAAGGGGAGAGCACCGTCTCCGGCACTCTCCCCCTTGATTGTGTTTAAAATTCTTTTGGTTCTTTTCTTCTAAGAAAAGAACACCCGCGTCCCCGAAAAATCAGAACTCGTGCTTCTCCATCAGTTTGCGGCCCATCAGGACGCCCATGACGGAGGCCATCATCAGGCCACGGGTCCAGCCGGAGGAATCGCCCAGGCAGTGCAGGCCGGCGATGTTCGTCTCCAGATCGGTGTCCATCTTGACCTTGTTGGAGTAGAACTTCAGCTCAGGGCTGTACAGCAGCGTTTCGGGGCTGGCAAAGCCGGGCACGACCTCGTCCATCATCTTGATGAACTCGATGATGTTGACCATGGCGCGGTAGGGCATGGCGGCGGTGATGTCACCGGCCACGGCGTCCTTCAGCGTCGGGCGGACGTTCGTGCGGGCCAGCTCGTTGGCCCAGGTGCGCTTGCCGTCCAGAATATCGCCGTAGCGCTGCACCAGAATGTGGCCCGCGCCCAGCATGTTCGTCAGCTCACCGACCTTTTGCGCGTAGGCAATGGGCTGGTTGAACGGCTCGGTGAAGTTGTGGCTGACCAGAATGGCCAGGTTCGTGTTGTTGCTCTTTTTCTCCTTGAAGCTGTGGCCGTTGACGACGGCCAGATCGTTGTCGTAGTTCTCCTGCGCAACGAAGCCGCCGGGGTTCTGGCAGAAGGTGCGCACCTTGTTGCGCCACGGGGCCGGGTAGCCGATCAGCTTGCCCTCATACAGGACCTTGTTGATCTTCTCCATGATCTCGTTGCGGCACTCAACACGGACGCCGATGTCAACGGTGCCGGGCTTGTGGGCAATGTTGTGCTCGGCGCAGATCTTTTCCAGCCAGTCCGCACCGCGGCGGCCCGTGGCAATAACGACCTGCTTGGCGTAGACGTCGCGGACGCCGTCCTTCTCGCGCAGGCGGACGCCCTTGCAGACGGAATCCTCGAGGATGATGTTCTCGCACTCGGTACTGAACAGCATCTCAACACCGGCGTCGGCCAGATAGTTCTGGATGTTCAGGTAGAGCTGCTGGGCCTTCTCGGTGCCCAGATGGCGGATGGGGCAGTCAACGAGCTGCAGACCTGCCTGAATGGCGCGCTTGCGGATGTCCTTGATGTCGGGACCCTCGTAGATGCCCTCGACCTTCGGGTCGGCGCCAAACTCGAGGTAAATTTTATCGGTGTAGTCAATAAGCTCCTGCGCGAAATCCTCGCCGATCAGGTCAGGAAGCTCGCCGCCGACCTGATAGGACAGGGACAGCTTGCCGTCCGAGAATGCGCCCGCGCCGGAAAAGCCGGTGGTGATGGCACAGGTCGGCTTGCAGTTTACGCAGACGCCGGTTTTATCCTTGGGGCAGTGGCGCTTTTCCACAGGCTTGCCCTTTTCGACGAGCAAAATTTTGTGGGGGGTGCTGCTCTTGCGCAGCAGCTCCAGCGCGGTGAAAATGCCGGCAGGGCCGGCGCCTACGATGATAAGGTCATACATGGATAGGGGCTCTCTCCTTTAAAAATAACTCGCGATCCTTCGCGCGGGAAACAAAATAAGGACAAACGGAGCTTGTAGGGGCGGATTCTATATCCGCCCGTGCCCGTTTGCTGATGGCACGGCGCTGCGGGCGCATATAGAATGCGCCCCTACGGTGTCACGGAACGGTTATTCACCGTCCTCCGACACATCCTTGCTCTCGGCGTCGTACACCACAGGGCCGTCGCTGCCGACATCGCGTTCGGCGGCTTCGGCCTCGTCCAGGGCGTCGCCGATGGCACCCAAGGCCGCATTGGCGGCGGCAGAGGCCATGCGGTCCAGTGTGCGCAGCTCCATGGCGGCGTAGAGAATGCAACCTAAATTCAGCGCACCTTCGGCGATCAGCAGGATGCCGCAGAGCATGACGGCGCTGACCGCCGCATCAAACGGGTGCAGCACCAGCAGCACGCCCAGGGCAACGGATACGATGCTGAACAGCAGCAGCAACCACCATTTCTGCCCCTTGCGCTTAGCAAGGTCAATGGCGGTACCGATGCGGCTCAGGCCGTCAACGACGATGAAGATGCCGAACACAACGGGCAGAAAGCTGGTCACTACCTGCGGTTTTGCCAGCGTGAAGATGCCCAGCCCCGCCGTGATGACACCGCCCACCAGCATGAACGGCGCGGTAAAGCCGGTGCCGCGGATGCGGGCATACTGGATCAGGCAGACAATGCCGGTGACAAGCACCACAACACCAAAAATGTTGCAGATCCAGAGCAGACTGGTCTCGGGCATGATGAGCAGCAGCATACCGATGACGATATACGCGACGCTCAACAACAGCATTCCGTTTTTGACATAGCGCAGCATAGTGAAAGGCTCCTTTTTACTTGTCGGCTTCCTGCATAGCCCTGGCAGCGGCCACGATCAGGTCGGCGCAGGCCTCGCGGCCCAGGGTCGCATTCAGGCACAGATCGTAGTTCTTGGCCTCGCCCCAGCGGTTCTCGGTGTAATAGTTGTAGTAGCTTGCACGGGCGCGGTCATGCTTGGCCAGCTGAGTCTCCCACAGGCGGTCCGGCATGTCCTTGGCGTCGGGGCGGCTCTTGGCAAACTGGATGCGGGTCTCCAGCGGCGCGTAGACGAAGGTGCGCAGCACGTTGGGGCGCTCACGCAGGACGTAGTCACCGCAGCGGCCCAGAATGACACAGGGGCCCTCGGCGGCCAGCTCCTTGATGACGTTGCTCTGCAAAATGTAGACCTGGTCAGCCAGGGGCATCGTGTTGCCCATCATGTACAGGCTGTAGATCAGGCTGCCGCTGCGCTGGTTCTCGCTGGCGGCAATGGCCTCCTCGGTCAGACCGCTCTTTTTGGCGGCAAGGGTGATCAGCTCCTTATTATATAAGGGAATACCCAGCTTGTCGGCAACAGCCTGTGCGATCTCGCTGCCGCCGGATGCGTACTCACGCGCCATAGTGATGACCATAGGTTCCTTCATACTGATACACCTCACAATATTTTATGTAGTATGCGCAAAAAGGCATACTATTCTGCTTATATTATAACCTGATTTTGTGGAAAACGCAAGAAAAAATTGTGGGAAAGGAGCAGTGCGGGCGGGGCTTTCGCGTCTTGCCGCCAGCGTTTGTCCCCACAAAAACAGCCCGCGGCAGAACACCGCGGGCAGGGAAAACAGAATGTCAAATTTTATTCGGTCACTTCGCCGGAGATCTCCTTGATCGCGGACACGGTTGCGGCGAGATTCTGCATGTCGCTGGGCACGATCAGCTTGGTGGCCTTGCCGTCAGCGACCTTCTCCATGGCCTCCATGCTGCGCAGGGCCAGATAGTTGTGGTTGGGGTTCGCCTCGTTGATCATGCGGATGGCATCGGCCTGTGCCTTCTTGACGGTCAGCAGGGCTTCGGCTTCGCCCTCGGCCTCGCGGATGCGCTGCTGCTTCACGGCCTCGGCACGCAGGATGGCGGACTCCTTTTCGCCCTCGGCGCGGGTGATGGCAGCCTGCTTTTCGCCCTCGGCCAGCAGGATGGAGGCGCGCTTTTCGCGGTCCGCCTTCATCTGTTTCTCCATGGCCTGGCGGATCTCCACCGGCGGCTCGATGTTTTTCAGCTCGACGCGGTTGACCTTGATGCCCCAGCGGTCCGTGGCCTCGTCAAGGCTGGCGGTAATCTTCGTGTTGATGAGGTCGCGGCTCGTCAGGGTCTCGTCGAGCGTCATCGAGCCGATGATGTCACGCAGCGTCGTGGCGGACAGGTTCTCGATGGCCTGGATCGGGCGGTTCACGCCGTAGGCGTACATCTTGGCGTCAAACACCTGAAAGAAAACGACGGTGTCGATCATCATCGTGACGTTGTCGCGGGTGATGACGGGCTGCGGCGGGAAGTCGGCGGCCTCCTCCTTCAGCGAGACCTTGCGGGAGATGCGCTCGACAAACGGCGTACGGATGTGCAGGCCCGCGCCCCAGGTATCCTTGTAGACGCCGAGCCACTCGGTGACATAGGCGTTGGACTGCGGCACAATAACGATGCAGCGCACCAAAACTACCAGAATAATGATGAGCAGGATGGCAAAGACTAACAGCATTTGGGGGTCCTCCTTTTTCCTTTGTGATTTAAACCGCAGCCGCGTCAGCGGTCACGGGAGCGACAATAAGGATCGCACCGTCCACGGCCACGACCTTGCAGCGGGTGCCCTGCGGGAGTGTGACCTCGGCGCGGGCCTGCCAGTCCAGGCCGTCCACGCGGACCCGGCCCGGAAGGCCGGGCTCAATGTCCACAAGCACAACGCCCTGCTTGCCGATGGTCAGCGGCGAGCCGTTCGTGACAGGGGCACGGTGCGCGCCGCGCCGACTGATGAGCCGGGGCAGCATCAGGCCGAGTGTAATGGCCGATACAACGGCAAAAACAAGCATCTGCCAGCCAAAGCCGACATCAAAAAAGCTGACCAGCATGGCCGCGGCAGCGCCCACCGCAAACCAGACCGAGACAAGCGCCGTTGTGGCGGCCTCGACCATGATGAACGCCACGACGGCAACCAGCCATAAAATCGTATCAAACCACATGGAAATCTCCTTTCAGGGACAGAAAGCGGCTTTGTGACCACTGTAACATTATGACGGTATTCTGTCAAGATTGCCGAAGAAATTTTACAAAACTGCAGGAAAAGTGCAAAGGATTGCAGCCCGCTTTCAGGCGGCTTTGCAGGGAGGGGTCTTGCCCCCTCCGCGGGGCGTCGGGGACACTGCCCCTACAGCACCGACGCGCCCGGCAGGCGGGCACTGACGAAAATTTTCACGAAAAACATCGGTTTTCCGTGAATTATTGTGATTCCAATCATACGGCTCTTTACCTTTTGAAAAAATGTGGTATAACAGAAGCACGTAAGGTGAACAAAGTATGCGCTGTAAACAGTGTACCACAAAACAGGAGGAGCGACAATGAAAAACTGTTTTGACCGCACACCCCACACGATGAAGGACTGGCTGCTGCTGGCGGCGGGCGCCGCGGCGGTGTTTGCCGCGGCAGACTGGCTGCCGGGCGTGCTGCGCGGGGCCGGGGCGTTTCTCGGGCTGCTGGCACCGTTTGGCTGGGGGCTGCTGCTGGCTTATGTACTGGACATACCAACGCGCTTTTTTGCGCAAAAGCTCTTTGGCGGCAGGCGCGGCGGGGCGATGGCCGTCAGCTATGCGCTGTTTTTCGGTGCGCTGGCGCTGCTGGCGGCGCTCGTCGTCCCGCAGCTCGTGCAGAGCGTGACGACCTTTGCCGGGCGGCTCGGCGCGTATGAGGAGACCATCCGCGGCCTGCTGGTCTGGGTGCAAAATACGTTCGGCATCGATACGGCCACGGCGGAACAGCTTGTGCAGATGGTGGGCACGGCACTGCAAAATTGGTTCGGCGGTTTGTCCCGCAGTGCGGCGCGTGCGGCGGCGGATTTCGTCTCCGGCGCGGCGGGGGCTGCGGGCAACGCCGTGGTGGCACTGGCCGCCAGCATCTACCTGCTCTCCGGCAAGGAGGCGCTGCTCCGCGCGGCCCGGGCGTGTCTGCATGCGGCGCTGCCGCCGCGTGCCGCGGGCAGTGTGCTGGAAATCTGCCGTCTTGCCAACAAAATTTTCAGCGGCTACATCGGCGGGCAGCTGGTGGATGCCCTGCTCGTGGGCGGGGAAACATTTGCGCTGATGTCGATCTTCGGGCTGGAATACGCGCCGCTGCTGGCCGTGCTGGTCGGCGTGACAAACATTGTCCCGGTGCTGGGGCCGTTCCTCGGCGCGGTGCCGGGGCTCATCATCCTGCTGCTGGAATTGCCCTGGAAGGCGGCAGAATTTGCCATCATTATTTTTGTGGTCCAGCAGGTGGACGGCAACTTTATTGCGCCGCGCATTCTGGGCGGGGCTACCGGCCTGCCGGGGCTGGGCGTGCTGTTGGCCATCGTGGTGGGCGGGGCGTGGTTCGGCATCCCGGGCATGGTGCTGGGTGTGCCGACGCTGGCCGTGCTGGCGGCGCTGCTCAAACAGGCTGTCGGGGCAGGGCTGACGGCCCGCGGCCTGGATGAAAACGGTGAGCCGCGCCGGAATTTACCAGGCGAGCCGCAAGAAAATTAACAAGTTATTCCTTGCAATACAGGCGTGCATAGCGTACAATACTCTTGTAAAATGATGTAAAAGGAGCGGAGCATTTGAAAGAGGAACATATCTGGACCAAAAAGCCGGAAACGATGCTGGACTGGTTCTGCGTGGTCGGGGCCTGTATTGCGCTGTATCTGGCTTTGAACAATCTGGGGTACTTTCTGGGGAAAATCGGTGTGTTTATCGGCATCGTGTCGCCGTTTGCGGGCGGCATAGTCATTGCCTATGTGCTTGACCCGATGGTCAAGTTCTTCTACACAAAGCTGTTTAAAGAGAAGAAAAAGACGCGCGGATTCGCGATTCTTCTGGCGTATCTGGTGGCAATTCTGCTGCTTGTGCTGCTGGCATGGCTGGTCATCCCGCAGATCGTGGACAGCATCGCCATGCTGTTTACGAACTTCCCAAGCTACATACAGAGCGTACAGGATATGCTGGGCATGGTTCAGGAGCGCTTCGGCGTTGACCTGTCGTCGGCCACAAAAGTGCTGGACGATTCCGAGGCGATGGTCAAGGAAATCTACAACATGGCCAGCGCCGCCATGCCGCAGATCGTGGCCAGCATCGGCAGCGTGGCATCGAACTTTGTGGCGATTTTCACCTCGATTGCGGCCAGCATCTATATGCTGGCGGACAAGGAGCATCTGCTCCATCAGCTGCGCACGCTGGCGCATGCCTTCCTGCCGGAAAAGGCTGCGGAAAACACGCTGCGCATCTGCCATTATGCCAACGTGAATTTCACGGGTTTCTTTGTGGGCAAGATCATTGACTCGGCCATCATCGGCGTTATCACGTTTGTGGCAATGGCGATCCTGCGGCTCGATTTTGCACTGCTCATCAGTGTGTTTATCGGCATCACGAATATTATCCCGGTATTTGGCCCCTTCATCGGCGCGATCCCCAGCATCTTCATTCTGCTGTTGGTTGACCCGATCCAGGCGGTCATCTTCGGCGTGCTGATTCTGGTCATCCAGCAGCTGGACGGCAACTTCATCGGCCCGAAGATCCTGGGCTCGTCCATCGGCATCTCTGCCTTGTGGATCCTGTTTTCCATCGTGGTCGGCGGCGACCTGTTCGGTCTTGTGGGCATGGTCGTCGGCGTGCCGCTCTTTGCGACCTTCTACGGCCTGGCGCGGGAATTTGTGCACTATATGCTGGACAAGCGCGGGCTGGACAGCGAGGGAAACCACGTTGGTGAAGTGGTGGAGGATGAGGAGAACGTGTTTGAGTGATGCAAGGGGGGAACGGGTGGTGTAATGCACGCCCGGCAAAGCCCCTCCGGCCATCGCTGGCGCTCGGCCACCTCCCCTGTGAGGGGAGGCTTTAGACGCGGGCGAAGCCGCCTGAGGGGCTCTGCCCGTTTACGGCTGCCCGGCACTTGGCCCCCTCTGTCCTTTCTTTATAAAGAAAGGACCAAAGAAATTTCAGCGTCTTACCCCAAAAGCAAAGCACCTGTTTACTGCTTTTTACCGCAGCAAACAGGTGCTTATTTTTTATGGCTTTGTCTGTGGCTGATTCTGTGCCCCCGGCAGCAGGGTCACCACATCCCGCAGCAGTACCAGCGGGCTTTCGCCCTTCTGCACGCGCAGGCTGAAATAGGGTCGGCCCAGTGCATTGTACAGCACCCGATGCGGGAACTTTTCCATGACCTCGCCCAGCTGCTTTGGCCCGACGATGTCACTATACAAAATCAGCTGGTCGCCGCGCTGGACGATCTCCGCAATGCCGACGCGGGCTGCGGTCACGCGCACGAGGGAGACGTCCACCAGCCCCTGCACGCTCTTGGGCGGGCTGCCGTAGCGGTCGATCAGCTCGTCGAGCACGTCCTCGGCGTCGCTCGTCGTCTCGATGGCCGCAATGCGCTTGTATGCCTCGATGCGCCCGGCAGCGTCCGGGATATATTCCTCCGGCAGGAATGCGTCCACGGTGATGTCCACCAGGCAGTCGCTCTTGTCGGGGGCGGGGGCCTCGCCGCGGGCCGTGGCAATGGCCTGACCCAGCATCTTCACGTACAAATCGTAGCCGACGGCCTCCATGTGGCCGTGCTGGCTGTGGCCCAAAAGACTGCCCGCACCGCGGATCTGCAAGTCGCGCATCGCAATGCGGAAGCCCGACCCGAACGACGTGAACTCCCGGATGGCCGAAAGCCGCTTGGCCGCGATCTCGGTCAGCACCTTATCGCGTGTGAACGTAAAATACGCATACGCCTTGCGGGAGCTGCGTCCTACGCGCCCGCGGATCTGGTACAGCTGGCTCAATCCCATGCGGTCCGCATTTTCAATAATCAGCGTGTTGCAGTTGCGCACGTCCACGCCGGTCTCAATTAAGGTGGTGCAGACAAGGATGTCGATCTCGTTGTCCAGCAATTGCTGCCACACCGACGAAATCTGTTCCTCGGTCATCTTGCCGTGGGCAATGCCGATACGCGCCCCGGGCACGAGCTTGCCCACCCGCGCGGCACATTCCTCAATGTTGTCCACGCGGTTGTGCAGGTAGTATACCTGCCCGCCGCGGGCCAGCTCCTTGCGGATGGCCTCGGACACGATGCCCTCGTCGTACTCGAGCACATAGGTTTCAATCGGCTGGCGCTCAAACGGCGGCTGCTCAATTGTGCTCATATCGCGGATGCCCGACAGCGCCATGTTCAGCGTGCGGGGGATCGGCGTGGCCGACAGCGTCAGCATATCGACGCCGATGAAGCTCTCTTTGAGCTTTTCCTTGTGCTTGACGCCGAACCGCTGCTCCTCGTCGATGATGACAAGGCCCAGGTCCTTGAATTTCACATCGCCGGACAGCAGCCGGTGCGTGCCGACTACAATGTCCACGGTGCCGTCCTTCAGCCCGCGCAGCGTCTCCTTCTGCTCCTTGGCGGTGCGGTAGCGGGACAAAAGCCCGATGCGGATGGGGAAGGACTCCATGCGGGTCAGCGCGGTGTTGAAGTGCTGCCACGCCAGAATCGTCGTGGGGGCCAGGATCGCGCACTGCTTGCCGCCCATCACGCATTTGAACGCGGCGCGCAGTGCGACCTCGGTCTTGCCGACGCCGACGTCACCGCAGAGCAGCCGGTCCATCGGCCACGGCTCCTCCATATCGTGCTTGATGTCCGCCGCGCAGGTCAGCTGGTCGGGTGTTTCCTCATAGGCAAAGCGCTGTTCAAAATCACCCTGCCAGGTGTCGTCGGCGGGGAAGGCGTAGCCGTGCGCCTGCTTGCGGCGGGCGTACAGCTCGATCAGCTCCTTCGCCATCTGCTCCGTCGCAGCCTTGACCTTCTTGCGGGTCTTGGCCCAATCGCTGCCGCCCAGGCGGCTCAGCTTCACGTTGTCGCTGTCGCCCGGCGCAGTGTAGCGGGACAAAAGGTCCAGCTGGGTGACGGGCACGTACAGCACGTCCTTTTTGTCGTATTCGATGCGCAGATAGTCCTTTGTGACGCCCTGCACGGCCATCCGCTGGATGCCCGCGTACCGCCCGATGCCGTGGTTCTGGTGAACGACCAGATCGCCCACCGAGATTTCGCTCAGGCTGTTCAGCGCGTCCTTATTGCGCTTTTTCTTCTTCTGTGCGCCGCTCACGCCGAAGGCGCGGGCCGTAAACACGGCGTATTTCGCAAACGGCAGGCTGCACCCGGCGGAAAGCTGCCCTGGCAGGATCTGCACCAACCCGGCGCTCGGCTCCGCCGCCGCGTCCGTCGTGACGTTCAGCCCTTTGGTGCGCAGGTCGGCGGCCAGACCCGCCGCCGCACGGGGCGTGCCGGCCATGACCGTGACCGCCGTGCCGCCGCTGCAAAGCGGTTGGATGTCCTCCAGCAGCGCCGCGACCTCGCCGCTCCAGGCGGGCAGCGTGTGGGCGGGTGCGTTGACGATGGTTTTCAGCGGCACATCGGGCATGCTGCGGGCAAAGTTCTCGGCGCAGAGCGTGCGGTGCGCGGCGCACTGCGCCCAGGGCCAGCCGCTCTCGGCGTAGAGCTTATCCAGCCCTGCCGCCAGCACGCCGTCCTCCAGCAGGGCGGAAAGCTCCTCGCCCCGGCGGAACGCGGTGGCGCGCTCGGCCTCCCGCAGGGAGGCCGGCTCCTCCAGGATCAGCAGCGGATCGTCAAAGTAGTCTAAAATCGTCGCGGGCTCGGGGTAGCGCAGCGTGAGATATTTGTCCATGTTGACGGGCATCGCGCCGCCGTCCAGCTGTGCCAGGTCCGCAGCGGTGCAGGTCTCTAAGGCGGTGCGCCGCCTGCCGCGGGCCTTTTTGATATAGGAGCGGATCTTCTCCGCTGCGTCGGCGGGCTGACCGAACAGTATCTCCCGCGCGGGGGAGACGTAGATTTTTTCAATCGGCTCGTCGCGGCGCTGGGTCGCCAGATCGAAGGTGTGCATCGTGTCGATCTCGTCGCCCCAAAACTCCATGCGGGCGGGCTGCTTCATGTCGGGCGCGTAGATGTCCGCAATGTCGCCGCGGATCGAAAACTGACCCGGGCCGTCCACCTGGTCGCGCCGCGTATAGCCTGCGCCGTACAAAAGCGCGGTCAGCTCGGCGCGGGGCAGCGTGTCGCCGGGGCGCAGGCTGCGGGTGTTCGCGCAGAAATCCGCCCGCGGCGTCGTGTATTGGGTCAGGCCCTCGTCGGGCACGCAGACGGCCTGCAGCCGCCCGCCGACGAGGTCGCCCAGCACGGCCAGACGGCGGTATTCGTACTCGCGGCCTGTGCCCTCGATGGGGCGCAGCACATAGTCGCGGGCAGGGAACACTGCCGCCGCCACGCCCAGCGCGTTCAGGTCGCCCGCAAACCGGGTCGCCTCGGCCTCGCCGGGCGTCACGATGCAGAGCGGCTTGTCGAGGGCCTTCGCCAGCGCGGCATAGACCATCGCCCGGCCCGACCCCGGTATGCCAAATAAGGCGCAAGCCCCCGGACCCCCGAGCGCCTGCGCCAGTCTTGCGTATTCGTCTGTTTTGGTGAAAAGTGCGTTGAACATAAAAGAACCCATTGTATAAAGCAAACGTAGGGCGGGGTGACCTCACCCCGCCGCGGCGGCCTGAGGTCAGGCCGCCCTACGTCTGACCGAAAATTGGCTTCTTGCTTATCAGCCGTTCAAGAACTCCGTCTTGAGCCAGCCGTAGGTGCCGTTGTAGTTCACAACGACCCAGCTGCCGTCCTCATTGGTGCCCAGCGCGGTCACGCCGGTGGAGGCGGGCACCTGACCGATCTTGTCATAGTCGGTGCCGGGGCCGCCGCGCATGTTCAGGTTGTTGCCGTCGGTCACGGTGTAGGTCGGCTGTTCACCCTCATTATAATAGGTGGTGGGCTGCACGCTCAGGCCCTCGTACTCGGGCACGGGCGTAGGCTCCGGCGTCGGCTCGGGGGTGGCCTCGGGCTCGGCGGGCGCCTCCTCGGCAGGGGTGCTCTCTGCGGTAAAGTTGTCGGCGGTGGGATCGTCAACGCCCTCCGCGGGGGCACTGCTGCTGATGGTATCGCCGGAGGCAGGCTTGCTGCCGCCGGTTTTGCCGTCAAGGGTGCCGCTCAGCAGCAGGACACTGAAAATGATGCAGGCGACGAGCGCTACAGCGCAGAGCACCAGACGGGTCATTGCTTTTTTACGGATTTCACTCATGATTCACGTCCCCTTAGTGGTTGAACTTGTTCTGGGCGTACTGCAGATTATCGTCCATCAGCAGTTTGCAGGCTTCCTCAATGTCCGGGTAGCGGTCCGTCATGGCCTTGCGGTCTGCGGCAGGCAGCTTGCCCAGCACCCAGGCGGCCAGGTCGTACTGCGGGTTCGGTTTGGCGCCGATGCCGATGCGGATACGGCTGAAATGGTCGGTGCCCAGGCTGGCAATGATGCTTTTCAGCCCGTTGTGCCCGCCGGCAGAGCCGTGGGGCCGGATGCGCAGATGTCCCGGCTCCTGGGTGATGTCATCGCACAGCACAATGATGTGGTCTGCCGGAATCTTGTAAAAGTTGGCGGCGGGGGCAATGCTCTGGCCGCTCAGGTTCATGTAGGTCAGCGGCTTGAGCAGCACGACCTTGTGGCCGTTCACCTGTGCCGTGCCGTATAGGCCCTGCCATTTGGCTTTGGCAATGTCGCACTGCCACTGCGCGGCCAGATAGTCCAGCGCCTCAAAACCGGCGTTGTGGCGGGTGCCGTCATATTTCGGTTCGGGGTTGCCCAGTCCGGCAATCAGCCAGTCCGCCCCGGAGGTCATTTCGAACATAGATATATCCTTTGAAAAATCGTGAAGTGCCGTAGGGGCCGGGCATACCCGGCCCGGCAGCGTAAGATAAGCGGCTGCTTATGGGAAGGCCGCGGGGCGTCGAGGACGCCGCCCCCTACAACGCTTTACTTCCCTTTCTTCTCCGCTTCCAGCTTCTGCTTCTTGGCGATATACTTCTCCAGCTTGCGCTCGCCCCAGCCGTCGATCTCGGCCTGCTTGGCGCGCTCGATGCCCAGCGCACCGGCGGGCACATCATGGCCGATGGTGGAGCCGGCAGCCGTGAACGCATGGTCGCCGATGGTGACGGGTGCGACCAGGTTCGTGTTGCAGCCGATGAACGCATAGTCGCCGATGGTCGTGTGGAACTTGCCCTCGCCGTCGTAGTTGCAGGTGACGGTACCGCAGCCGAAGTTGCAGTACTTGCCCACCGTGGCATCGCCGATGTAGGTCAGATGGCTGACCGTGTTGCCCTCGGCAAAGTCGGCGTTCTTTGTTTCGACATAAGCGCCCAGATGGCAGCCCTCGGCGGTTTTGGTGCCGACGCGCACATGGGTGAAGGGACCGATCTTGTTGTTGGGGCCGATGTGGCTCCCATAGCACTGGCTGGCATTGATCGTGGACCCGGCGTCAACGACGGTATCCTCCAGCAGGGTGTTGGGGCCGATGACGCAGTCCGGGCCGATGACCGTCTGGCCGCGCAGGATGCAGCCCGGCAGGATGGTCGCACCGGGGGCAATGACGACCTCCGGCTCAATGCAGACGTTATCACTGATAAAATTCACGCCGTTATCCAGATGGCGCTCAAACGTGGCGGCATAGCGCTGCTGTGCTAGCTCGAAATTCTCTCTTGCGGTAGACATATAGCGGTTCTTCCTTTATACACTCATTTCGTGCCCGCGGCGCACGGGGGCTGCCGACGGACCTTATACCTATGGCAATACCGCATAATTCCAAGTGCCGATACGCCGGAGCGGTGCTTACGCCGTAAGGCGGGAATTATGCGGTGCTGCCCTATATATTGTATAACATGCGGCGCATTTTAGCAAGCCGAAAAACGCCGTTCGCCGCAAAAATTTACCGCGGCACTCAAAAAGAAAAAAGTGACAGCTCAAAAATATTTCGAACTTCCCACCCATTATAAAATACACGATTTTTGTGCAAATTGCAATACCTGAACCAAAAAAGTTTGGCTACTTTTCAGCGAAACTATTGAGCATTTTTTTAACAATCTACTGGAAATCTGTCTTTTGGTCTGTTATAATGGACTATGCAAACATGATTTATGTGATGCAAACACGTCACCAATTTGGGAGGTAACTATGAGCAAGAAATTCTTGTATCTGTTCAAAGAGGGCCATGACGCCTTCGGCGGCGACCAGACCACCATGAAGAACACTCTGGGTGGTAAGGGTGCCGGCCTGGCCGAGATGACCCACGCCGGCATGCCGGTTCCGCAGGGCTTCACCATCACCACCGAGGCCTGCACCCAGTACTATGCTGACAACCGTGAGATCAACGATGAGATCAAGGCAGACATCTTCAAATACATGGGCATCCTCGAGGAGCAGACCGGTAAGACCTTCGGCTCCATCGAGAACCCCCTGCTGGTTTCCGTCCGTTCCGGCGCACGTCAGTCCATGCCCGGCATGATGGACACCATCCTGAACCTCGGCCTGAACGATCAAGCTGTTGAGGGTCTGGCCAAAAAGACCAACAACCCCCGTTTTGCCTACGACTGCTACCGCCGCTTCATCCAGATGTACTCTGACGTCGTCATGGAGCTGGGCAAGAGCTTCTTCGAGGAGCGCATCGACGCTATGAAGGAGCGCAAGGGCGTCAAGCAGGACGTTGAGTTGGACGCCAACGACCTGAAGGAGCTCGTCAAGGAGTTCAAGCAGATCTACCTTGAGAAGCAGGGCGAGGAGTTCCCGCAGGATCCCAAGGAGCAGCTGATCGGTGCCGTCAAGGCCGTTTTCCGTTCCTGGGATAACCCCCGCGCCAACGTGTACCGTAAGATGAACGAGATCCCCTACGAGTGGGGCACTGCCGTCAACGTGCAGCAGATGGCCTTCGGTAACTCCGGTATGCGTTCCGGCACTGGCGTTGCCTTCACCCGTAACCCCGCTACCGGCGAGAAGAAGCTGATGGGCGAGTACCTGATCAACGCTCAGGGCGAGGACGTCGTCGCCGGTATCCGTACTCCTTCTCCCATCAGCAAGCTGCATGAGGAGATGCCCGAGGTCTACGATCAGTTCGTTGAGATCGCTACCCGCCTCGAGAACTACTACAAGGATATGCAGGACATGGAGTTCACCATCGAGGATGGCAAGCTCTTCATGCTGCAGACCCGTAACGGCAAGCGCACCGCCCAGGCTGCTCTGCAGATCGCCTGCGACCTGGTCGACGAGGGCGTTATCGACGAAAAGACCGCTGTTCTGCGCGTCGAGCCCAAGCAGCTGGACACCCTGCTGCACCCGCAGTTTGATGCTGCCGCTCTGAAGGCCGCCGAGGCAATCGGCAAGGGCCTGGCCGCTTCTCCGGGATCTGCCTGCGGCCGCGTCGTATTCTCTGCTGAGGAGGCCGAGGAGAAGGTCAAGGACGATGCCTGGAAGAAGGTCGTTCTGGTCCGTCTCGAGACCTCTCCCGAGGACATCGTCGGCATGCAGGTCTCTCAGGGCATCCTGACCGTCCGCGGCGGTATGACCAGCCACGCTGCTGTTGTCGCCCGCGGCATGGGCACCTGCTGCGTCTCCGGCTGCGGCAACGATAACAACGTCGCCATCGACTATGACGCCAAGGTCATCACCATCAACGGCCACACCTTCCACGAGGGTGACTGGATGAGCATCGACGGCTCCACCGGCAACATCTACGAGGGCCAGATCGCTACCGTCGCTTCCACCGAGAACGCCAACTTCAAGCGCTTCATGGGCTGGGCTGACGCAAACCGCCAGATGAAGGTCATGACCAACGCCGACAACCCGCGCGACGCGCAGAACGCCGTTGACATGGGTGCCGAGGGCATCGGTCTGTGCCGTACCGAGCACATGTTCTTCGCCGAGGACCGCATCAAGGCTGTCCGTGAGATGATCTGCGCCCGTACCGTTGAGGAGCGCAAGGCTGCCCTGGCTAAGGTCGAGCCGTTCCAGGAGGCCGACTTCACTGCCATGTACCGCATCATGGGCGACCGTCCGATGACCATCCGTTATCTGGATCCGCCGCTGCATGAGTTCCTGCCCACCAAGGCCGAGGACATCGAGGCTCTGGCTAAGGACATGGGTATGTCCACCGAGGAGCTGAACAACGTTGTTGTCAGCCTGCACGAGTTCAACCCCATGATGGGTCACCGTGGCTGCCGTCTGGCTGTTACCTATCCCGAGATCGCCGAGATGCAGACCAACGCTGTCATCAAGGCTGCCCTCAAGGTTTCTGCCGAAACCGGCAAGATGATCACCCCCCACATCATGATTCCTCTGGTTGGCGAGGTCAAGGAGCTGAAGTTTGTCAAGGACGTTGTCGTCAAGACTGCCGATGCCCTGATCGCCGCTGCCGGTGTTGACATGAAGTACGAGGTCGGCACCATGATCGAGATCCCGCGTGCCGCTCTGACCGCCGGCGAGATCGCCAAGGAAGCTGACTTCTTCAGCTTCGGCACCAACGACCTGACTCAGATGACCTTCGGCTTCAGCCGTGACGATGCTGCCAAGTTCCTGGGCGCTTACTACGAGAACAAGATCTACGAGAGCGATCCGTTCCAGCATCTGGATCAGATCGGCGTTGGCAAGCTGGTCAAGATGGCTGCCCACGATGGCCGCGCGACCAACCCGAACCTGGGTCTGGGCATCTGCGGCGAGCACGGCGGCGATCCCAGCAGTGTCGAGTTCTGCCACAACGTTGGCCTGGACTACGTCAGCTGCTCTCCCTACCGTGTTCCCATTGCCCGCCTGGCCGCCGCACAGGCTGCTATTAAAGCTCCCAGAGCGAAGTGATTGATTTTTAACGAGTTATCGTTAAAAATTCAAGCCTGAAAAAAGCTGAAAATTGACTAAAATGTGCGCCGCTGCTTGTCAGCGGCGCACATTTGTTTTTCTGTCAAACATACACTTCGACCCTCAAATCTGTCCAAGAACAGCGTCTGAACTGGCTCGGCATACCGTTTTTTTGACGATATTGACGTGCGGTTTCGAAGTTGATTCTGAATTTCAGCAGGGGATTCTGCTCGATTTTCGTCAAGTCGGTTTGTTCAGCGTGAGTAACCTGCGGACCGAAATTCAGCTTCCAGCGGTAGAGGTTGTCTTTGATAGGCGTGACAACCTCTACAAATTCCTGAATCAGTGAATCAGGCAACTTCGGTGCAGAAAGATCCACGATTCGATTCAGCGCAGCAGTCAGCTCCTTCATAGAAGGAGTGGCTGCTGCTTTTTGTTGTGCTGCCATTTCGGCTGGAGGGTGCTGCAAGGCACTGATTTCCTGCTCCGTCTTGGCGCACAGCTCTTTGTACTCATCACGCCCCAAGTCACCGTCTGCGTACATTTGAGCAAGCCGCAGTTTGCGATTTTTCAGCTTACTAATCTGGGCGCTGCTGCTGGCAACCGAGCAGGCAGGAGCCGCGCGGCTGCTGACAGAGTCTATCATAGCAACCGCTTTTTTCACTGCCGCATTTTGGTCGCCCCAGATACGGTCAAAAATCAACTTTGCCATAAGTTCCAGTTTCAATTCGCATATGGAAATTGCATCGCAGGATGACTGTCCTTGCAGATTGTGTTCCACGACAAAAGAACGGGAAACATTCACTGTGCGGTAATTGCATTGATACCCGTAAACCGGTGTTCCGTCTTTCAAAACGCGCCACTTGAAACGGTTAAACCCGCCGCCGCAGCGGCAACGCAGTTTTTGTGTCCATAGATGCATCGGACCAAGATAACCGGCGCGGCGTGTGGAGCCGTCCGGCATCCGATATGTGGCGATTTTTTGCTTGCGGATTCGATCACATTCGTGCCACAATTCCTCAGAAATAAGCGGCGGGAAGTTGCCCTTGACAAGTTGAATGCTATCTTCATCGAGATTCTTTACGCGAACCTTGTCAATGTAATTGGTGGTCTTGGACTTGTTGTAGCCTATGTACCCCATATAGGTGGCGTTGCGTAGCATCTTACTGATTTTGATGCAAGACCATTTCACATTGCCTTGGCTATCCTTATACCCAAGGCGTGTAAGCTCGTTGCAGATCAGACTTTGCCCGTAGCCTCTGGAGTACATATCAAATACAAAGCGAACGACTTTTGCCTGCTCCTCGTTGATGGTGTAGGTGTTATGGGCCTTGTCTAAATCATAGCCCAAAATGTTGCCATTCCCGTAGAGAACACCGTTTTGGCGGCTGATCATTTGACCGGCTAAGACACGTTCGGAAATCTTGCGGCTTTCCTCCTGCGCAAGAGAGGACATAATGCTTAGGCGCAGTTCGCCATCGCTGTCCAACGTCCAGATGTTGTCAGACACGAAGTAAATCTCCACACCAATGCCGCGAAGCTCTCTTGTGATGGAGAGTGTATCAACGGTGTTTCTGGCAAAGCGGCATACCTCGCGGGTGACAATCAGGTCGAATTTTCCGTTTCGGGCGTCGTCCAGCATTCGCATAAAAGAGGGACGCTTTTTTGCAAGCGTTCCGGTAATGCCTTCATCAATGTAGCGCCCGACCAGCTGCCAATTCGCGTGGTACTTCAATTGGTCATCGTACCATTGCATCTGGTTGCTGAGCGCGTCCTTCTGCTGTTCGTGCTGTGTGGAAACTCGACCGTAAAAGACCATGCGGCGGTCACGGTTGCGGTCTAAATTCATAGACCCGAAATATAACTGTTGTTGTGTTGTCTGCATTTGCGTTACCTCCTTTCCTCGCAGTATATAGGAAGTTGAAAAACGATGGTAGGCTGTCGTTTTATTGCTTGACAGGCTTGACAAGCGTGGAATATTGTGCTGTGACCTGACGGTAAACCGTGTGGTTGATAAGACCCTCGCGGTAGAGAACAGCAACCAGTTTCACGGCAATGACATCACTGCTGATTTGCAAGGGAGAATCCGTGGGATGTGTGCATTTCATAGTATACCTCCTGTTCATTATGGATTTGATTCCACAAGCATAGCGGCCACCTGTGGAAAACAAGTGGCCGCCATAATCTGGAATCAAATTTTATACCCTATTCGACACTACTTCCCGGATATAAAGGGCGAACCACCGACCCGGCTGCTGGAAACAGCTCCCACTTCCTGTACCACATTGTTGGCAGTACCGCCGACGCCTTGAGAGCATCGCCACGGTGTGTATCATGATTGCTGACCCTTCGCTTGAGGTATGTGTTCCACGCCACCTCTCCCGCCTCTGGGGGCGCTCAGCTGCGGTTAGGCAGCCTCATCGCGTCAGAGTCGGGACGCACCTGCCGAAACGCTCCTTGGGTTGCGGCAAGGTCAGTTGTATGTAGCCGGTGATTCGGATATTCGGTTATCAAGGTGCAGAAAAGGGGGAATGAGGGATTTTTTGTCCCTCTATATATGAATATCGCTTTAGGAAGGTAAAAGTTGGAGAAAAATCTGCAATTTTTTCAAAAAAAATACCGCCCTATCTCACGATAAGGCGGTAGATTGCGTTATTCTATGCTGCTCCTAAGTTTTTAGATAACAAATCACCATTGGCGGCGTTCTCAAACACTTCAAAAGTATCTTGCAGTTCTTCCAATCACAGCTGGTGTGTCTCTTTCCAGAGTATTTGTTTTCCGCGACATCATTTAGCATCATCAGAATAAAACCAGATGGCCTTTTGCAAAGCCAAGAAATGCTTTCCTGTGTATTTGATTGCCCTGTGCTCTCCTTGCATTTCTATCCTACAGGTAATCAAATTCTCGTCATTTTCTTTCACATGGTAATCTTGTATCATCGAAATAAGCTCAGACAGATTCTTTTTTCCGTACTTAAATTCAGCAGCACAGTTAAGACATAGACAAAGAGAATTCCAACCTTCTGAAATGCTATGTTTGTACCTATCTGGAATAGCATTAGTCGGGAGAATATTGCAGGCTTCAAAATAAGGCTTTCCATTACTACGAAAAATCTGTTTTCCGCAGATTTGGCATTTTCCATAATATTGTGCCGCCAAGAAAGCTTTTTCTCCCTGATTACTCTCTGAGTAAACATAGTGCAATCGCGGTGCTACCGCCGTTGTTCCCTCTAAGCCTTCCTGAAAGCTTTCTTCCAATTTTTTTTCACGACGGTTTACATTTCGGACAGTGCCATATTCACCCAATGTTTCATCATCTGGTGCAGAATTAGCATCTATCTCCGTCTGTTCGCTGCTCTGACTTTCCAGCACTTGAATTAAAGATTTTGGTTGCTGCTCCTCCTTCATTTTCTTCTTCTGGAACTTTTGATAGGCTTCATACATCCAACGTAATTCATCGGGTTTCTTCAGCATTGTACTGACGAAATCCTGATAGGGTGTATCTACGCTTTGAATGGCAGCCTCTACTGCTTCATTTTCCTCGATAAAATTGAGTTGCGCAAACAATTTCCTACCGTGCCCAGTATAGACTGCGTGAAGTTCGGAACGTTTTAGCTCAGAAGCAATCTTTGCCGTTCCATCAGCGTCATATAGCCATTTTGCCGATTCCAACGCTACCGCTAATGCAGACGGAATATTTCCAAGTGTTGCAACACTTTTTCCGTTGAAATTTCTATCGTTTGCTCCTCGCATAGTGCCATATAGCGGATGGCTTTTTACAACATCATCCAAGTAATCAACGATTTCAAGCGATTTTTCAAGTGATACTTCTGAAAGCAATTCCCCAATATGATCAATGGTAAATGACCAATTCCAGCTCTCCTGCTCAGTGGTTTCAATAATTTCAGTGTAGGTTTTATTAAATATTGCACCACGCACTTTCGCATACAAATCGAAATCATACTGCGACATCAATTCCAAATAGCTTCTTTTATCAACTTGGATTGGTTTTAAAGTCACATTACATCCGATTTTTCTGAAAACATCCGCGGCCACATATTCCTTATATCTGTCAGATACCCACTTCAAATTCAACCCATGAAGTAATTGACTCTCTTGCGGCGACCTATTTGCCATATTATCAGGCAGATAGCAGGCTGCTGGTGGCATCCAACCTGCATTGCTCAGTACAATAGGCACATTCTTTAGTATGCGGCGCACTTCGTTTTCGTTTTCTTTTAGTGCGCGTTCAACAATCAAAAAATGCTCGATATTGTCCTCAAAAGGAATATCCGTATCTTCTGAATTCTTTCCGTAAAAACATACCACATCATCTTTCAATTCTTGGACAGCATTGTACTCTCCGATTCCAAGCGCGTCTGTATAAAACTCAAACCCACTTTCATCGTAAAGAATCGAATCTCGAATTTTGTTTTTACAAGAAATCGGATTATTTATATAAACCTGCGCAACGCCCTCATACTGGCAGCAGATATGTCTACCATCTTGAAGGCGAACAAGGGGGATTGTACGAGCATCTACTTTATCCCTCAGCTTCAAGAAACCAGTGCAAGTAGGATAAATAACATCCAGCAGATGCAAGAGCCATTCATCAGATTGTTTCTCAAGTATTTCAGCACCCAGTTTTGGAAGGACATCTCTCCAACGCAAGACCTTGATACCTAATGTATGCGTCAAGTATTCCCATAACCGTGCGTAGGCCTCTGTACAAACATCTGCTTTAACCCAGCAAACACGATTTTCATTTTCACTTTGCAATATCTCTTGTGTAATGCTTTCAGGTATATTTTTCGCATACGGCAGGACGGCTTCTGGGACTGAGCAATAATCATTATCTTCCGTTTGAAGAAGCCGAACGCCCTCTTCAAACAATTTTTTCCCGGTGTAGTAAAGTCCCTGTAGTGTTTCTTCTCTGCAATCATCCTCCAGTGGATAGACATTGTTAAGAAACTTGAGCGTTACATAGCCGTGTTCAAGCAGCCATTTTATACTATCGGCAAACAATTGATTTAACTGTTTTGAAAGAACTTTGTTGATTTCATTATGGCGAACATTGTCGCGAGCCGGTGTAGTAGAGAACGGGGCATGGATATAAAAAGACAAATGTGTTTCAACAGATGTTGGGAAAAAAACATAAAGATAATGCTGATTAGCAGGTATCACATATTTTTTTCCATCTTCTGCTTCTGCCAATCTATATCCTATTAAAATCGGCTGGCTATCCGTTGTATGGAAAACAAGCAATTCTTTTTCTTCATTATAGGGCTCTTCAATAATATGAATGTGATCGACGAATTCAGATAGGGGATTACTTTGCTTGACAATGGTCCACTCTTCTTCAGTTGGATAAACCTTGCAACCTATTTTTTTGATATTATGGAGTGCAAAAAGAACATCTGAAGAAATGTACTTTCTTAAGGCAATTTCAATATCACAATTAGCGACATCGGCATTCACATTGCCGTCAAATGGCAAAATGAGAACTGTATTCCCTTCAGAGGATATATTGTTTTCGGCATACGGAAGAATCAAATTTTGAATTCTAAACGCATATTGTCCAGAATAGATAGCTGGCGTTTTGGTATACGCATAAACCGATTTGAATCCAATGCCAAATCTTCCAATTTTACCGGAGTCTGGCTCATCCTTTGTTGACCGTATACCACATATCCCTCGAATATCGGCTTCTGTAAACGGCTTTCCATTATGGCACAACACAAGACGATCAGGGTAAAGATTAAACGTCAGATATGTTGCTCCTGCATCCTCGGCATTCTGAATCAACTCATAGATAAAATGCGTCCGGTCACTATATTGATCCACCAAAATGCGTGGAGCCCACTCTTCAAATTTTGAACCATAATCTTCAATGTGCTGTTTTCGAATTTCAGCAAATAAATCTCCCATAGTACTTCCTCAAATTCAATCAGCAGACAGTAATAATGCCCTTCACCAAGGTGTTTTCTTCTACAGTTGCACGTTCCTGAATATCGGACAATTCCTTTAGCCTTTCGTTCTTCTCATCCTCAAGACTGCTAAGCTGACTCTTGTACATACGCAAAATATTGGCATCTGCTACATTTTGAATTCTCGCCGTCAAATCCTCTTTTCGGAATTGATAACTTTTCAAAACTGCTGCACGGCGGTAATCACATTTTTCCCTTACGTCTGCCTTGAGTTGAGTAACAGCCTGCTGCCATTGCTCACGCTTTAACCGAGACAGCTTTTCCCATTGATTCTCTGCACAAGCATCAGGAACATCTCGATAATCTGCAGTTTCCAATAAATCGCAAAAATCCGATGCCGACAAGCTAATGTCAGAGATAGGAACAATCCGTACTTCTTTTCGCATCCCGATGATTATCCGTTCTTCTATTAAGAACGGATAATCTCCGCAATTAACAGGGTAGTCATTGGCGCTAACAAAAAGCTGTATATAGACCTCTTGCTTTTTATGAAGTTCCATCGCCGCCATTTTTACAAGGGGATGCACTGCGGTGAAGAAAATGGCATTCCTATCACGTGCAGCTTCTTCTTGGTCGAAGGTCACAGAAACTCGCGTATCGTTTCCCTTTAGATAGTCTAACCATTGGTTGTACATTTCCGATTTTTTCATACCGGAACTGCGAAGCAACCGCTTTAGTGTGGCTCTATTCTCGCCACTCAATGTCAAAACCTTATGCGCTCCATCGCCTTGAATGTAATTTTTCTTTTCCCCAAGGACTTTATTAAAGTAGTCAATCACAAGCGCCTGAATATATCTTTCGCCAATCCACGGATTTTCTGCTTCTGTAACACTGCGATCCATTACATAGCCAGACAAGTCAATGCCAAACAGTTCCTTGCTTTCATCTTCGAGCTTTTTCATCTCGCTTGCTCTGGAGACTTCGTTATCTGCAATTTTTTCAATCTTTTCTTCACGTTCTTGTTGCGTGAGCGTAGAATCAAAAATTGCTTCGTTGATTTGCTGGGTCATATCGCCCAAAATGCCTGCGCACTCACCAATGGAGTTTTCAAAAATACCAATACGCTCCAAGCAACGGTGATAGATTTTCGCATCAATGGTTCCTTCGGTTACAATATTGCAAATGATAACGGTATCACTCTTTTGACCACGTCGATCAATACGACCAATACGCTGCTCAATCGCCATCGGGTTCCACGGGAGGTCATAGTTAATCATAAAATCGCAGAACTGATAATCCAGACCTTCGCAACCAACCTCGGTAAACAGTAAAATATCCAATGCATTAGCATTGTCTGCTGGAAGTTCAAATCGTTTGCGGAGATCCAAGCGTTCTTCGTCTTTAACGCTGCCGTTTACTTGTGCCACGCGATAGCCGCGCTCAACAAGGTGCTGCTCCAAGTAGCGCAGTGTATGGCGGAAAGAACTGAACAGTATAATTTTATTGTTTGGCTGGTGAGACTTATTTTCTATCACCTCAAACAAACGATCCAATTTTTCGTCTGTCTGAGGAAGATTTTCCGACAATTCGATTACATAATTCGCCATCTTGCGGAAATCAGCCTCAAGACCGCCCAATTTGATGTTTTCAAGATCAGCTACCGAGACGTTCCCATCTTCGGCGCAATAATCAGACAAAACATCGGCCAAGCGCCGATTCACCATTCCCTTAAGCAACGGTGCAAGTCCAAAAATGCAGCTGGACGCCTGACGCATCAGTGTGCTCATCATAAATGTTAGGGGAACACTGCTGTGCAAATAGCTAAGTGCATTAGATTCAAAGTCCATCAACGCATCATACAGCTTTTGTTGCTCAGCGGTAAAGTTGACAGAAATACTTTGAGGACGGCGCACACAGAAATCATTCTGTATATCCTGTCTACGGGTCCGGTTGATCATCCCTGCAAAGCTGTGCAATCCCTCAACATCGTGAAGGATACCAACACGCGCAGTACGATCAAGTGTTTGTCCGCTTTTTAGCTGTGCCATTACATTTTTATAAGTCGGATTTTCTGCAATGACACTACGACCCCAGCTGGTCTGCGCGGCATTAGTTAAATGCTCGGCAGATTCGGAACGCCAGTTGTTTGCTTGATGCCGAATCAAGCGTGCGGCCGCGTTGATTTCTGCGTTCGGCTCCTGCATTTCCTTAAAGGTCTTTTTATCCAGAATCACATCCGGGCGCAAAGCGTTCAGCAGCGTATACAAATCATCATCGTCCGTCTGCACAGGTGTTGCGGTCAGCATAACAACGGCATCAGCGTTATCAGTAAAATAGCGTGCAACCCTGTAAGCGCCAGTATTGGAATGGCGCATATGATGTGCCTCATCAATGATAACAAGATCAAAATGGACAGGATCTTCCAAGTCCAGCAAGCCTTTTTGCTTGCCCTTACCATTGAGAAGTTCCTTTGTCATCAGCGAATAAGGCAGAATCATCTTGCGCATGGCCATCGGCCATTCGCCCTCTCTATCATATTCATTGATTGCTTCTCGGAGAGTCACACCATCCAGCTCGGTAAAGTTCTCATCAAACCGTTTCATTTCGGTACGCCACTTGTGCTCAGCGACCAGCGGCTTGGGGCAAATAATCAGAACGGATTCAAAATCTTCATTGCGGGCCTGCAATTCGCGAAGAATCAGTCCAGCCTCAATCGTTTTACCGACACCAACACTATCCGCGACCAGAATGCGCGGGCGCTCGGAATGAATCATCTTCAATGCCGGTCGGAACTGATACGGAACAAAATCCACACGCGCTGCATTCAAGGAGTACAACTGATCGTTAGACGGGTTGCAAAGCTGCTGTGCGGTCAGAAGCACCTTTAGTTCATCAATGGTGACATTGTACCGCTTCGGAGTTACATCATTGAGGAGCAACTGGTCGGCATAAAGCGTCTCAACCCTGTTATTGACCCAGACACTATACTCTGCCTTGTCGCCCTCACCACGGATTTGCATAATGGGTCCCATCTGGCTGGGGTCGCTCTTTTTGTGAACAATCGTCCCCACAGCAAAAGGCTGCGCCATTGCCTTTACAGGCTGCGCTGCAACACGCACCTCCGCTGGTTTAGGCTGAACGCTGACTGGCTCCGGAATACGGATAGGGTTAGCATGCTCCGGGTTAATAAGTGTAGCCCGGAACTCCTTGGCTTCGTTGATGTCGCTTCTATCACCATCGAACAGTTCCATAAAGTTGATGTACCTTGTCATAGCGACTTTAATCTTCTCTTCCGAATAGTCAAGCAAAGTCGTATGTGCCACATCATTACGAACCTGAAACATCTGCCGGATGGCATCCTTCATTTCATGGTAATTCGTAAAATACTCATAGTTGCCAAGAGGGTACAAATTGCGCTGAATCACACGCAGCAAAGCTTGCAGATCAAGACCGTCAAGTGTAGTTATATTGTTGCGCTGCACCTGTTCCAACTGCATATCAGACAAGTTGGTGCAAACCGTAGTTTGCCACCAGTCATGTGAATCGATTCTTTTCAAGCGCGGCTCCAGCCAGTTACGGCACAGCTGCGCGGCTTTAATGAGGTACTCATTCATTTTTGAAATAGCTGTTGCGTATTCCATGATTTACACTCCTCACTGTTTCACGATGTCGATTTTCACCGGGCGCTTTTCGGCTGTTTCTCCCGTCTCCTTGTCTACCAGCAGGAAATAATAATTGCGTTCGCGCGAATACGGATTATTTTTCAAAGTCAGCACCACATCAGTATACCGTTCTTCATCCCGGCAACCGGCCAGTTTGTCGGCTGCGATGGTGCGCTTTGTCGAAATGGTATCGCCCATTCCGTTTACGATACGGACCTCATAATTTGCCGGCAGGACTGTGTCCGTCACCAAATCCGACTGCAAGAATTTCAGGGGAACTCTGCGATCCATAAGAACTTCCGGTGTGGGCAGCAGGGAAATACCCGCTTTCGTGGTTTCCACGCGACCGGATTGTGTACGGATGTTCAATACAGGAATCACCATTTCCTGCACCGATGCACCGCCATGCACATAGTTCTGACCGCCACCGGCGATTTTGAAAATCGAGCTGCCCAGCGGCGTATATACCGTGCGGGTATCTTTGGTTTTCAGAACCTGTCCCAAGGGATAGCCGACTGCACCGGCGATTGGCGCAGTGCTGTCTGAAACGATAAACCGCTTATTCTTGATTTCAGCCTGCGGCAGGTTGATGACCTTATCACTCTCCAAAATCGGGTCATGCTTGTACAGGAATCCGTGGTCCGCCGTCACAATAAAGTGGCGGATGTTTGCATTGTCGCTCAGGCGGCGGATTTCTTTATACAGTTCCTCCACGGCTTCTTCGCAGGCGGAGAAAACTTCATTTTCGGTTCGAGCCTCATCTCCGCGCGCGTCAATCTGGTTGTGGTAAACAAACACCACATTTTTGCCGGAAAAATAGCTGCGCAGGTCATCGCGCCGCATATTCTGCATCTGGTCGAACTGGATGCAGCTATTATTTTTGTCGGATGCCTGCAAAATGCTTTCACGCGCTGCGGTTCCGTTTGTCTTTTTGCCGAGAATCGTCACCGTGCTGTCCGGCTGAAGCTCCAAGCTGACATGGGGCAGCAGCGCAGCCATGCCCAGCTGCGTATAGGACGGCACTGTGCTGACCGCAGGGGTCAACTTGGCATCGCATTTGGCATCCAATGCCAGCTTTTCAAAAAGCTGCTGCGCGACTTCATAGCGCATGGCATCGGATATGAACACAACGATGCGTTCCCGCACACTGCTGACGTTTGTACTGTAAAATGCAATCTGTCGCTCCGTCTGGAATGTTGTCAGGTCGCGGGACAGGCTCTGGCACCAATGCACCGTCAGCGGGTCAAGGAAGTTGTTGGTGTACACATTTTCCACTAACGATTGCAGCTTCTCAATGTCCTGCGTCCGTTCAATCTGCCCATAGCTCAAATAGAACTTGCGGTAGGCGGTATCCATCTGCCACGCGGTATCTTTATACTGCGCAACCAATGCGTCAATGCCATCCACCGGCGCAAAGTGCAGCGCTTCCAGAATGGTGCAGGCGTTTGCCAAAAGGCTGTACTGCTCCGCACGGGCGGGCTTGGAGCCAAAATACGTCTTGCTGCGCTCCTCACAGATGCGTTTGATGCTGCGGTCTTTCAGGCAGGCAGACGTGTTTTCTTCCAGCAGTCGGTTTATGATCCAGCTGCCGATCTGTTCCTCGGCGGCATCAAAGACCGTACAATCCAGCAGCAAATCCGGGTTTGTGTGCTGCAACTGCCCAAGCGTCTGCATGGCGTTCAGTTCCTGCGCGGCCACGGTGGAGAATTCTTCAAAGCGCGGCTGGTCGGGCAGGTAGTTCATCATGCTGTCAAGGAAAGCCAGCACTTCGCCTTCCTCCGGTAGGCTGCGATCCCCCCATGCGTCCGGGGCATCAATGTCCATTGCGTGGGCGGCATAGGTGGCAAACAGGCACGTCACTAAATCCTTCAGGCTCTTTTCTGCCGGATTATAGCCGAACAAACGGCGGCAGACCTGCCAGAAATCACCCACCAGCCCAAACTTAGAAAACGCCAGCAGCGATTCATTCTCGGCATCCAAGGAACCGCGCAGTACGCTGCGCACCACTTCTTCCGGCTTCGACGGGCATTTGCACAGCACGGCCAGCATAGCCAGCGCGAAAGTGTCCTCGGTATAGACCGGCGTACCGAAATCGTAAAACTTCTTGGCACGATCCTGCGCCGCAAAGAAGCTGATATGCTCCTTCAAAAAGAGCTTCGTTCTTTCATCCAGATTGAAGTCCTGCGCAATCATCGTCACCCTGTCGGTAGAATACTCCTGCGAGTAAAACAGCATATCGGCAAGGTGATTATCCTCCAGCGCGGGTTTTGCGTAGGGGGCATAAATCAGGAAACTCTCGTCCGGGTGCTCCAGTTCCAGCATCCATTTGGTGGCGAACTGTGTGTTCGGTTCCATGCGGTAGATCGTCACATCGGGGATGTTCAGCTGCTCTACCTCATCTTCAAAGCTGGCAGATTCATCGTACCAGAACACCAATTTGCGGTGCTCGCCCGGCGTAAACATAATCCGAAGGCGATCTTCTATCTGGCGCAGTGTCGTTTTAGCCATGCGGGTTCATCGTTCCTTTATCTTGTAGTATAAACACCAATACACCGGGGGCAGAATTGCACCCCAGTGTATCGGCGGTTTGTTATTTAAGGGGTGCAAGCACGTTCAGGTTTTTGCCATCGGCGGCGGTCTGTGCCTTGACATAGTTGACCTTTACGCCATCGTCAAGGTCAAGGGCGATGCGCAGACCGGCAAGGTGGGCGATATTCTTCTCGTACTTTTCGCACTCGGCCTGCTGCAATTTCAGCTTGTCCAGCCGCTTTTGGGCAAGCGATACCGTGCGGGCATCGCTGCTGGCAGAAATGACGTTGTTTTCCTGCACGATCTGCTGGGCATAGGTGCGCAGCAGCGGGCTGAGATAGTTGTTGTTGACGCGGCCGGTGGTGTCGGCATCCCAGCGGTGGAGATAGACCAGCGCCTTGAAGCCGTTCTTTTTGCCGCTGTCGAACATCCAGTAGATGGGGCGCTTCTGGTAAATCTTGCAATGGTCTGCAAAGAAGTCCTTCAGGAAATAATTGCGGATGATTTCACGGCTGGTGTTGCCCTTGTTGCCCAGCGCCTTGGCGATGAACGCAAGGTTTTCTTCCAGCGACGCTGCGCCGAATACTTCCTTGATGAAGTCTACAACACGGTTCACAAGGTCATTTTCGCCGAAATATTCCTCATCGCACAGGGGAATGACATTATCAGTCACAGGCTGGAAACGCGAGTATTTACCGGCATCCCATTCGCCGCCGGCATAGGCAAGACCGGGCCTATCCAGCGAGTAGCGGCCAAGGATGCAGCCGACTGCGTAGGAGAGCAGGCTGCGGATGTCGCGGCTCAAATCGGCTTTGCGCACGGTGACGTCCTTATCCTCGACTTCGGGGGTCAGTTCGTCCTGCAAGCCGTAGATGTCGATGAAGATGCGGTTGAGTTCTTCCTCGTTGGCTTTGAGTTTTGCAAAGCGGTCATTGCACTCGCCCTGCCAGAGCATATAGCACAGTTCCACCGGGCAGGAGACTTCGGGGCGCTCACCGTGGTAGTAGTATTCCATTGTGGCGGCAATAGCAGTGCAATCCCACAGGTCATGTGACCATTTTACAAGCGGATGCTCGGCAAAATCCCACGAGGCCTCGAAGGAGTCCCAGTCGGATCGTGAAAGAGAAATATTAGTATTCGCAATATTTCCAATCGTATCTTCTCTTTGCTTGCTATAAATAACCGGGATTTTGTTGATATATCCTGATTCAAACCCCATTGTCGGACTAATGATTGAAAGAATTTCGCTCACAATATTGGTATTCAGTAATCCAGTTAAGTACGCAAGTAATTTTTTGTCTTTTGAAATCACAGACTGACCACTATTGCTAATAATATGTCCTTGATAATATCTTCTAAACGACGTTTTCTTTGAAGCTATTACTGTCCATGTAATACCTTCCTGAAAATAATACTTTTCGTTAGAGATTTTCCAACCAAGGTTTTCTCCAAGTTGCGGATATACTCGTCTTGTGTTTTCCTTGATTTCTTCACCATCATTTTCCCAATTCACGACATAGTCATTATTGCCATACCACCTACGAAATTCTCCACCTTTGTTATATGGTACCCATTTTGCTTTCATTTCTACCGTATCTTTTGCTGATGCACAATTAATCTTTGCTTTCGTCCAATCAATTTCCTGCCAGAAACGCAAGAAACGGTCATTATCACCAGTTCGCATACCTATACCAGCAAATGCAACGTCTCGTATTGTCTTTCCTGAAAACAAGTCTGCAAAGTGCATACTTACCCAATACGCCACCGGGCTGCCCGGAATTTTGGAGAAGTTGTTCTGCTCTGCCACATAGCGGTTTTCGCCGCTGACGAACATATCCGCTTTTGCCTTTTCACTGTCGCCGTCAATCAAACGGCAGTACGTGCCTTTATAGCCCTTGGTATGGCTGCTGCGCATGACAAAGCTGGTGGTCTGCACGACCTCGCCGCCGATTTCATCGAATCCCCGTGCGCCAAGGTGCGCCATATTGACCGTGTCAATCAGCTGCAATTTTGCCCGCAGCTTTTCAAAGCTGGAAAGGAACATCCAAGCGTGCTGGGTAATCATAGCCTGATACCCGCCACGTTTATCCATCTGAGCACATCGCTCAATAAACACTGCGTACAGATCAGTCTTGCTGTCAGGATAGTATTTTTTCACAAAGTCAGAAAGCTTCGCATTCATCCCCTTATTACCCATATATGGGGGATTGGTTACTACCACATCATATTTCTGCCCCAGCGCTTCGCCAATATCAATCAGTGGCTTCAGCTTGGCAACCGTTTTTTCCAGACCAACGCTCTCCATTGAAACCTGCGCGTCTTCACCGGCGACATCCGCGCAGCTGCGCAGCAGGTCCCAGTTGTAGCTGCCCATATCCAGAATAGAGCCGTACTCTTTTGCATCGGTCAGCGTATCCAGCAGGCCTTCCAGCTGCAAGCGTGCCTCATTGCGCTCAAAGTCAGAAAGCCCATTGCCGAAGAATTTCAGTTGGTTGCGGTTGATGTCGTTGCTTTCCTGAATATCATACACCTTGGGCTGTGTGACTTTGCTGCGATCAAAGAAGCCGCTGTCATACTCGCGGGCTTTCATCATAACAGCAAAATAGGCAATCTGCATTGCGCGCTTGTCAATGTCCAGACCGAAAAGGTTCTTTTCCAGAATAGAGCGTACAGCCTCACGGCGGGAGTAGCCATTGTCCAGATAAATCTGCATCAGCACATCGAACAGATAGCACAAAATATGGCCGCTGCCCATGCAGGGGTCAATGACTTTCAGCTGCTCCGGCTCAATGTTGGCGTACCGGGCGCGAATCTCTGCCAGCTGCTGCGCCACCTGCGGCTCCTGCTGTGCTTCATCCAGATAGTATTTCCACTCGGATTTATCAAAGTCCGGGTGTCCCTCATACCACAGTCGGCCAAGGCTGTTTTCCACCATGTAACGCACGATCCAATCCGGGGTAAACAGCTGGGTTGCGGCAGGAATGTTTTCTTTGCTGATTTTTATGTTATCGTCCAAGTCTGCAAACACTTGCTTCTTGGGTTCGGTATTATAATACTGATATAGCCAGCCAATGACCTGTACCTGACCGACAGGATTACCGTCATCGTCCTTGGCATGAATGTCAAACCACGCTTCGTCTATCTCGTGTACCAAGCGGTAAACCACACCGTTAGGGTCATTGAAGCTCAAAACGACCAGCAGCTCCGAAAAGCTGTCATCGCCATTTAGATTTTCAAACAGATAGGGCAGAATGCGGTTCAAATCATTGCACTGCTTGAAGAACAAAAAGCGGAAAAGGTCATCTTCCTTGTTCGCATCCTGCAAAGCAAAAATCTGCTGCTTTTCGTTCTCGTCAAACTCCAAATCGCCGGAGAAGGGGGACTTCACCAAATCCGGCAGATTCTGCCCCTTGATTTCGCTGGAAAGAACACGCACCGGGATATAGCGGTTGACCTCCATAAAGCGGATGGCAATCAGGCGGTTGAACCATGTGTAGGCCATTTCCTCCGCAAACTGGTCAAGCTGCTGCTTGGTGTTGGCAGCACCGTAAAATCCGCGCAGATGCTCCACCAGATTGCGGTACTGCTTCACATAGCGCTCACCCTTGATGGTCTGCGTATTGCCGTTGCCAAGGTCAAAGATCAGCGCACTGTCCGTGCCGGTCTGCGGCTCCAGAATGCCGTTTTCTGTAATACCATACAGCCCCAGCTGGAATTTAACATCGTCGATCAACTTACGGCGGGCGTCCACCGCAAATTTTTTAAGGGATGCCTTTTCCATAGTGTTCCTCTTTTCGTTGTTGTCGGAAAGTCCTTACCAAATATCCACGTTCAAGGTATCGCCATCGCTCAGTTTTTGCTCCAATGCACGGCGCAGCTTTTCAATGTAATCGTCCAGCTCTGCTGTGGTATTGATCTGCCACGATGCCGGTGTCACGTCCTGAATGCTGACCGTAACGCGGCGGCGAACCACCGGCGTAGGCTGAACCGGCGCGGGAGCCGTACCACCTTGATTGCTGGATGGAGACGGTGTGGGCACCACCGGCTGCTGTGCGTTCTTGTAGTCGTCAATCCTGTTGAACCACTGAATCTTATTTGTATTTGCATCGGCTTTCAGCAGCACCAAATCGCTCAAGTTCTGCACACTTTCGACCTTGCTCACCGCTGCATCGCGCTGTGCTTCCACTACAAGCAGGAATTTTTCCTTGCATTGGGCAGTATCAAGATACTGGAGAACACGGTCATAGCAGCCTGCCACATAATCCTTGGCCGGGGAAATTTCCTGCGCTTTCAGCGCATTGTACTTGTCCATGAACTCGCTGCGCAGGGTAGACAGGGTGCGGATTTTTTCGTAGGGTTCTGCCATTGCCAGAATCTTGCTCATGGCCTCCGCAGCCCTTTTCACTTCGTCATCGTGAATCTGGCTCTGGTTGTTCTTGTACAGTTCAACGGCTGCATGGGCTTCGCGGAAGTTCTTGATCTGCCCACCGTTGAAAAAGTCCCGCAGGTACTCATACGATTCCCTGAAATCGCGGTAATTATCCTGCTCATCCTCCAACGCGGTATAGAAAGCATCCGTAGTGGTCGGAATGGTAAGCGCCAGCATCAGCGCTTCGCCAGCCTGCACAGTGGTTTTGCCGGGCAGATAAGGCTCTCTTTCGTAAGCCGACTTCTGTTCATTCAGACTGCGAAGCATTTTATCGCATTCGCTTTGCAGCTCGTGCATCAAATCTTCGTCATCGTCAGACGATACGCCCTTGTTGAACAGGTCGCGCATCATATCGCGGACAAGGCGTTTCTGCTTGTCCGTGGCGTGCTTGCGAATATCGCACAGCAGGCGCTCTTGGAATTCCACCCTCGTAAACAGGCGCTGGAACTCCTGCGGGTTTCTGCTGCCGGCGCTGATCTGTTCGTGGTTCATCGTCAGCGTCAGGATGCCGTCCACAAACAGCTGTGCAACAAGCCATTCCACATCCACCGGCAGGAATCCATACGGTTCTTTCGTGAAAATGTTCAGCAGTGTTTTCAGGGAAGTGACCGTATGCGCCATAGAATTGCGCTCAATTTTGGTGCGAATATCTTCCAGCGCACGGCTGTTATTGGTACCGGCACCACTCATGTGCAACTGCCCAATGTCGGCGAACAGCTTGCCAATGTCCTGCTCCGATACAACCTTATCAATATCCGTCAGGTGGTTGAACAGGCGCTCCACCTGCTGCTTAAAGGCATCATTCAGGCGAGTTTCAAAGTCGCGGGAGCTGCCGGGCAGCTTCGTGCCGTACACGAAAATGTCAGCTTCCGTGAGGGCCTGCTTCAAGAACACCTTGACATTCTGGCGGCGCTCCTCGACTTCCTCCTGTTTGGCATCACAAATCGTCCGGTACTTGGTAATACGACCGGCGGTGCCGCTGCGCAGATAATTCTGAATCTGCAGCATCGTGCGCAGCTCGTTATTCAGGCGGGTGTCATCATGCAGCAGCACAAAAATCGTGTGGTCGCCGCTTTCACCGGCAGAAAGCATCTTCAAGCGGTTCTCGTCTGCGTCATCGCCGCGCGAAGTGATGATCTTGACGGTAACGGTGTTGTCCGGGCGGGAGAGGGCATCGTATTCGTCAATCTTGCGGTTGAAGCCGAAGGTGTATCTGCCGTTCAAATAGGGATAGCGATACTTGTCCGCGCGGTAGTTCTCATCAAAAATCAGAGAAGCCAGCTCACGGTTCATCTCGGAATCTTCAACCTGACGCTGTGCGATTTCACGGTTGACTTCCTGCTCCTCGTTGGTCAGGAAAATGTAGTTGTCGCCGAGATTCTGTACCAGTTGCTGCTGCACCAGTTTTTTCAGGGCAATCTCAACGCGCTTTTCCAGCTGGTAGCGGTCCTCGTCCATCCGGGAGGCCATCAGCGTTGCAACGTTCTGCACAGTGGGAGCCTTAAACTCCTGAACATTCTTAACCATGAACAGGACTTTGAGAACTTCGACCTCGAAGCAGATTTCTTCGTGGTCCGGGTTCAAATAATTGTTCCGCAGAGCATTGGTAATTGCAATGGAGGTTTCGTGGTCAACCAGTGTCGAAATCCCCTGATAGAACGCACTGAAGGGAACCAGAATGCCTTCTTCCTCGTTCTGGATTCTTTTGGAAGTGCTCAGATACATACTCAGCATCGAACGCTCACCATAGGAGCTGTTCTTGCCGGGGCTGCTGAACAGGCGAACCGCATCCAATACTTTACCCAACAGGTTAAACTGATAGGGTACAAACGGATATACGTCCGCAAAATCTGCCGCGCTTTCGTAAAGTTTCATTTCCGGCATATCACCGGAGAATTTGACGATAGTGTTTAAGGCATCCACTTTCTGGGGATAAATGGATTCCAACTCTGCCTGTGCTGCAGCGTTCTTCTTCAGAATACGCTTTTTAACGACCTCCGCCACATCGCTGGAGGACAAGGACAGGCGCGTGTCAAAACGACCTTGAATTTTAGAGAAGTCCACCGCGTTGACAACTTGAATTTTGTCGATGGCTTCCTGCGCCGTGACGAGCATCCACGCTTTACCTTTGCATTTGCCCGCCAAGTCATGCTCCAGCGCTTGGAGATCCAACATCATATTGGAATCATCACCGATGTACTGGCCGACTTCATCAACGCAGAAAACAACATGATGGTCGTTGCCCTTGCGTTCAATATGCTTTTGCACGAGCTTAGCAAAATCTTCGGTGCTGATGCTGTATTCTTCACCTACGCGGTCACACCAGCTGCGAGCAGCGTCCTCACTCATAATGCCCTGCTCAACCATTGCCTGCACAAAGGCATCCTGCTCAATATCAATACCGGCTACGGCATCTTCCCAGTTTTCAAAGGTTAGCTCGCAAACACGCTCACGGAATTTTTCGAGTTTGCCCTCTGCATCCAGCTTACGCTCTAAATCGGCCATACGGGGATACTGGTAGGAATAGCCCAACTTTTCATTGAAAGCACGGAGAAACACCATTGTGATGACATCGCGCTTGGCTGCACTGCTGGTGCGGCTCTTGGAAGCGATGTCGAACAGAATCACATCGGTGTCAACGCTTTCGGCAGCACGGATGTCATCCAACACCTTTTGGCTTTCAATTTTGTTGTCCTCGATGAAATAGTCGAGCGCTGGCTTGCCGTCAACCTCATCATCATCGATCAGATAGGAAAGCATCTTCAGAAAGTGCGATTTACCACTTCCGAAAAAGCCAGAAATCCAGACACCAATGCGGTCGGTATTGGCCCCAATGCCCAACCGATAATTTGAGAAAAACTCCGCAAAGTGCTTTTGGAGTTCCTGCGTCACAACATATTCCTGAAGTTCCAGTTTGACGGTGGCGTCATCAACCTGACCGGGTTTAACAACCGGTTTAATGTCTCGGTTGATTGGTTTCGCAAACATCTGACCAATATTCATATCGGTTCCTCCCATTACGCGTTCCTTTAGATAGGCTTCGCGCGGTAATTGTTGCCGTCCTTTACTTCTCCAAAGAGATACAAATAACCATCTTCGTATTTGCCGGGGAACATCATAAGTACGATTCCCTGTGCCAGACGATCATGCAGGTCATTCAAGATTTTGTGCGAACGCAGAAGCGGATAACATTTTCCAACACCCGTCAGAAGGATGATGGCATCCTCTTTTGGTATGTGCTCCACGATATAGTCCAGCATAAGATCCATTGGCAGACCGATGTGCAGCACACTATTGGCTGCATTGACAACGCGCGTCATACTGCCGTGGCGCGTCTCCAGTTCCTCATACTTTTTCCGAGGATGCTTGTCTGCCAGCAGGGTAGTCATAATCTTATAGAGATCAAATTCCACAACCGGCCGATGAGCTTGTCGCAGGGCTTCAATTTCTCGCGTAGTCCAACTCCGAACCTTCATTTCGTCTTTCGGGTCATAGCTGAACACATAATATCCAGCCTCGCCGCCGAGTCCGGTTGTTGTTTCTGTGGAAATTGTATGTAGAAAGTCATCGAGCTTATTTAACTTCTGATCCGTGTTCATTCATCTGCTCCTGTGATGGCTTGTAAGTATGCACTCATATCATGCTCTTTCAGATAACGCTTTACCGCTACACTTGGCAGGGGTGGAATGATTTTTTCACCCATAAGAAGCCCTGCATCATTGAGCAGTCTACGGTACGACTGGGACAGCTTCCGAATTGTAGTATCCTTCCATTGACTTATTTCCTCAGATTCATTCTGCATAAGTCTAAAGAAGGATAGTACTTCGCTAGCTTCTAAACAATCTGCACCGATAATCAGCTTGTCCCGGTATATCCGATACATGAACACAAAAAACAGCTTATCATCAGCCATAATTGACAGAAGCACCATCAGTTTTTGAACAGAAACACTCTGCTGCATAAAAAGGTCTCGCCACTCAGGTTCAAATTGCATTACTCGGCGTGACACGCAGGAAAGAATTTCTTTGACACGGTATTCTTTTGCAGCAGGAAACAAGTTCATTTGTAGAGCCTGTGCTTTTATCTCTTCTGCCGTATATCCCTTATTTAATTGCTCTGCATAAGTCTTATACTCATAAAACCAAAATGGTTTTGAAACCAGCCCCGCAGAAAAGCGCTCTTTATCTTTCATTCCACCCATAAAACACTCTCACAATGGTCATAATAGTCGGAATCATCACTGTGTACAACAAACTGCCGCCAATACAGAATCGGTCATGTATCATATCACTCAAATATTGCTAATTACACTAATGTAATTATAGCAAATTTCAATAAATATGTCATCTGTTATTTGACATATTTCGCAAAATACTTCATTATTCGCCACGATGCTTTTTCTATGCCTATATACATTCTACCTTTTTGACAGTCCGATAGTCTGTACTTTCAGCAGTGATTTCATCATTTCGGCATCATGCATATATTTGACAAATCAATATTAGGCGTTACTACATATAAAAAGCCCTCTCCTCACTAAGAGAAGAGGGCAATGCTCTTATTCAGTTGGTTCTTCTTTCAAGAGCCGCCGCAGTATGTGTAAAAACTCGTTTGCTTCTTTTCCATCAAGAGAATTGTAAACAGCATTGGCATACCATTCTGGGCGGGTCATCGTAGGCTGAAAGGTTCTTGCGTATGTCTTACCACTACGGACAAAACCAGCCTCTTGAACCATTCCCTTATCCATCAGCCCATTTAGTAACGTAAAAATGGATCGTTCCTTAAATGTCATCTCTCCGCTATCAGATGCCACCATCACAATTTGTTGCTGAGATAATGGCTCCTTAACGCTCCAAAGGATGTTCATAATCTGATCTTCCGCTTTCGTGATATGAAATGGTCTAGTATTTTCCATAATTTGCCTCCAATAAATGCTGTATATGGTTATCATATTAAATTTTCTGTCAAACGTCAACAGCATCATTTAACAAAGTGATATTTATAACCTTAAAATATGTCCAACATTGGAAGACATTATTACAAAACCTCTTTGCAACAGATATTCAGCGCTCAGACCAACATATTTTCCTATATGCTATTACCGCCACTTCCGCTTTTCTTCATAGTGGCCTCTTTTACGTTTATGTACCTGTTTATCAGTTTCTGCATAGATGGAAAATTTATTGAAGTCCCACCAAAACCACTCTAACATAAGGCCGAACAAATCCTCATCGCCCAAATAGCTGTACTCGTTGCACAGGTTCATCATCGTACCATAATAGCAGGCAAGCAACCACTTCAAGTCCTCCTGATTATGATTTTTAGCGCCCTTAAAGTGCTCATCAAAACTCTTCATTGCACCGTCACCCTTTTAATCCTTCCAACTTGTTCGAAAGGTGCCTCCGCTTGCGGTAGACGTTCGATACAGAGCAATCAATTTGCAATGCGATTTTGCCTATATCCAGCGCCAAGAGATACACCAGCAGTTCTTTTTCTTCCTGCTTCAAACGCTGCAATTCCTGCTGAAGCGCCACTTTGATTTCCACTTCACGGAACATCTCGGCAGCACGCTCATCTTGAGGCTCATCCAGAATATTATCAAGTGAAATCGTTACAATGCTTTTCCTCTTATGGGCAGCATAGCGAATTGCGTGCCACTCCAGCCGCCGCGTAATGTACTTGGTGAAGCGCCCCTTCAGAACGCTATTCTCATTCTTTTCTTCGTCAGACATTTGATCGTATAATGCCCGAAGTTCATCCTGAATCATAATACTTCCTCCGTTTACTTGTTTTTTGGGGAAAACAAGTAAAGGAGGAGGCGCACGAGCCATTCCGGAGCCAAACAGACATAGTATAATAAAAAACAGGCTCCAAAATTGGCACACGTTTGTCACTTCCCCTCAAAAGGTAAGAGAACAAATCGGCTGAAATTTTGGAGCCTATTTTTTCGATTTTACAAAATGTTAACAATTAATATTCAGAGGTTTCTACTCTTACGCACTTGATGTTAAATGTGTATTCACACACTTGCACGGTTAAGCACAACATTTTCCATACAAGCGCATAGTATCGCCAACTCTATTATAAATCCTCGCTTGTCCGATAATTTGTACTTTGAACTTTTAACAAAAATTTGTACAAATTAGGCATTCATTCAACCAAATCCGATTGAATTTCAGCAAGAGTTTGCTGTTCCTGACGGACTTTCTGTTCCTGCAAATTTACGTCTCGTAATTGTTCCACTAATTCATCCATCCGATGCCCCATTTCTTGTGCGAGGACATTTACCTTATCAATCTCTACCGATTGGTCGATGCCCTCTTTTTCGAGGTATGCTGCTGCATTGCGGTATGCTTGAAGTTCCGTACTATGTTGATTGAAATATTCCATCTTTTGATTTAAGGTTTTTGCTGCATACTCCATCCATACAGGCTTATAAGTCTTGCATATCTGCAAATGTTTTGCAGCAGCTGCGTAGGTAGTTCGCATCTGCTTCACCTCTGCTAGTTCATTTGTAAGTCCAATCTGCGTTTTTCCAAGATTATGTATAACTTTATCGTAATCGCCGGTGGTGTAGATTCGACTATCGGTCATGCCTTGCAGCATTTTGCCGAGGAACTTCGCATTTTCAATTCCTGCTCGCCGTTCTACCGCAGCAATTTTACGCTTTAGTCCAGTGCTTTCAGTTATAGGATTAATTGAACTTCCCAGAAATTCAGAGAGGCGGTCGCCTTGTATGTTCAGCCTTTTCTTTGAATCTTCGATGGGGACATAACTATATTGCTGGTTGGGATATAAAAGCACTGTACACTGCCCGGCATCCAAATCACGAAGCACATATTTTTCAGGTATGAATAGTCGTTCAATGCCATTCTGCGGTAGATGGAGCGTCACGCCTCGAATAGACATAGCTTTTATCTGATTTTCCGAAAGGATGACTTGCACAGGCTCTACATGGTTTTCCTCGTCAATCTGCTGAATCAGCTTTGTGCCTCGGATCGTGCCGTGGGTTCCGTCCTCATAAACCAAGTCATAAGAGAAGTCGTTTCCGACGTTGAAAATGATTTCGCCATCCGGCGAAGTTGTTACTTCACTTTTGTTGACCATTAGTTTGGCGGGGTTTCCATTGTCATCGTGAGCCTGAAGAACCAAACCATTTTTTCCCGCAGACAGAATTTGGCGGCTGCTTAACTTCACCGCTGCCGTACAAACTTCTGGATACTGAATCGTCAATTTTTGATAGCAGTCAAGCAGTGAATTTTCCGTATTCCCAGCAATCTGCATTTTTCCATTCTTCAGCGCATACTCAATTCCTTCACTGGTGAATTCGGAACCGAGGGCATCTTCGGGAACCCATGCACCATCCAACACTGCGGCTCGGTACAGCACCTGTCCAGTCGCTTTTTTTACTTTGCTTTCGATACTTGCCACTTTCAGCTTATCCGCAAAGTCCGCCATGCCGGTTGCCGAGCCAAGGATACCTGTAATTGTTTCCCGCAGGTATTTTTGCTCTTGTGCATTGTCGGACAGTCGAGCGCAAATACCGGCATAGGTAAATGTATCAGTATCAGATAGGCTATTATCCCGGACAGATCGACCCGCACCCTCCAGCAAATAGCTCATATGCTTACCGCGAATTGTAGGTGTGATTTCCAGTCCCTTTGCCATAGAAAGAAACTGACTATAATCCGTTGCCCGCTCCAAGCAAAAATTCAGCCTCTTTCGGATTTCCGTCCGGTTGGATACAGATTTCTTTTTCCCTGCGTTTTCAAGGTATAGTTGCCCAATTTTCTGCGGGTCATCAATTACGGATAAATGAGCTTCCATGCACAAGCGGTCAGAAATATCCCGTATCTGACGTGCCGTTCGGTAGGGGACGGTTCTCAATTTCTTATAGTCGTAAAAGGAAATTGCATTGATCATAATGTGGTTATGGATATGACCTTTATCAATGTGAGTTGCTACCACATACTCGTACTTGCCGCCTGTGTATTCAAATGCCAGTTTCTTCCCCAGCTCATGGGCCTGTTCAGGGGTCACAGCGTCCTCCGGCGAAAATGACTGTATCAGGTGATAAGCAAGATTTGTGGAACGCTTTCTTTTCAGGTTCCGCGCCTTGTGCGCAAGCGCTGCTGTCATTTCAAATTCGATAGAAGCTGTTTGAGGCTCACAATTATAGCCTGACACCAGCATCTGACCGTCGGTCTTGTCTGGGTTTTCGATATAGGCCAGTGCCTTGCCAAGAGTAGATTTTATCGCATGAATTTTTGTGATAGCCATAAGAAGCTCCCTAAAAAGAAAGATGCCCTATGTGAAATGAATCTCACATAGGGCATCTGCCTGTAATTATTTCATGATTTTCGTTTTATGCTAATGGACTTATCTCTCATCGCGCTCATTTTCCTGTGCATCATGCTGATGTTCCTCTCCCATGCATTTAGCATACAATTCTGGCGTACATTTGAGAGTAATCGGCTTCGGATATAGCTCAAGGAAAATCAGGGGTGAGTGATATTTTTTCTCATATTTTGTAATTTGACTATCCGTCAAACTTATCAGATCTTCGCCACCGTCTCCGCATATCAGAAACGGACCTGCGAAGAAATCCGTTGGACCATATAAGCGGTTCGGTGGTAATGGAAGCAGCTTTCCTTCATCATTACAGATGATATAGGCATCCCTGTCCAATCTTACGCTTTCTATACTCCCACAAACATATTTTTGAAAAGTTTCCAGCGTATTAGGTATCTTGATTTCCTCTGGGTACTTACCCGGCTGCACATACAACACACGGATTTCTCCATTTTGATTCATATCGTCATTCTCCTATTCAATAAATTTTTCTCAACAGCTTAACCACACGTTCCAGATAGTCTGCTTTCAGTTCAAGAAATTCTCGGCGCAGCTGCTCTACATCATTGGTGTGAATCGACTTATTTTCATTGCAGCGTTTTGCAATTTGGTTTATGCTGCCGGCGATTCGCCCAATATAAGTCGTCTGCTCTTTAAGCACCTGAAAATCGTAATGACGCACTTCGCCCTTAACCAGCTGTTCCCGGCAATAAGCGGAGAAGTTTGTCATCCCGGCTTCCTGCATTTTCCCTTGAATGATTTGAAGCTCTTCTTCTGAAAAAAAGAGCAGTTTGCTGATTGGTCGTTCTCTGTTCTTTTTCATCTATCCGGTCCATTTCTCGTTAAAAGGGCATGGGGAATATTCCCCAAAACGGGTTTCAGGGTGTCCCTGAGCGCATCTGTGTATATACAGATGCAATGCTTGCTAACCGTCGCTCACGCTCCCGGTTACCCCTGCGGGGCTCAGTGGCGGCGCTTGCGGCGCACTGCAAAGAGCACCGCGCCCACAAGCACCACCGGAATAAAGTCCAGCAGCAAGGAAAGCAGATCAAGCTGCTTTTTCTGCTGCTTTACAGGTTGGGAAACAATCTCCGGCTGCGTAGTCGACTGCTGCGGTGCATCAGTATTTCTGTTGTTGAAACTGTTCGCCGTCTGCACCGTGCTGTTTTGATCTCGGCTGGGCGTGTTCATCTCGCGGTCTGGATTGGCAGTGTCCGTCACTGTCAAATGAAAATCCACACCGATTTCAGTGGAAAGTTCATTCTGCTCACAGTTGAATTGGTAACGGTTTTCTGCATCGCCAACAGCATAAGCAGAAAGAAAAGCGTATTTTCCGCTCAGTGCATTTGGTTCAACAGCGGCTAACCCATTCGATTCATAAAGCTCCAAATCATAGACATCATCAGTGTACAAATTCTGCAAGTAAACTATCACGTGTTGGGAAAAGCCAACTGGTGCGGTCAGGTATGCTCCTACTTGCGCCGGTTTTGGCTCATAGTTCTCTGGTGGCGTTTCCAGCGGTTGCAATGTGTAGTGCCGTTGCTGGCCGGTCACGCTCTCATACCAGCTACTACCTGCCAAGGTATAAATCAGGTCGTAGTGGTTCCCGCCTTCTGCTTGCAAAAATGTCGTCTGGTTAATTTCCTGTAAGGGATAATCGCCCAAGGCATCATACTGCACAGCAGCAGCGCAGTAATATTCTGACGGTGCGACTGTCACTGTTTCCGTGTAGTTGTTCAACCCATCCAGAACAATAACTGTTGATTCTGTATCAGATGGGCCATTGCCAAGTGTGACAATCACAGTGCGGTTCTGCAATTTTTGCGGCAAATCCTTGACCGCCACCGTTACAGTAGCAGCATCTTCTGCATAGACTTTTGTTGCTGTACAAAGTAAAAGCGCAAAAAGTAATGCGAGAAATCTTCTCATAAAAACACCTCTCAGAATCCCGCATAGCGGAAGTAATAGCACGGCCTGCTCTCCATCCATGCATTGGACATATTCACTGCAACGCCATAGCCATAGCAGCACTCGATCCACGCACCACCGCCAAGCGCCATTTGAACGTGCCCCTGCTCGCCGCCAGAGGCGTACACCACGCGCAAATCTCCCGGCTGCACTTCAGACGGGGAAATACTTACTAGGTCTGCTGCATTCCGATAGGCGGCTGTGCTGCCTGCGGAAAAAGGCAGGTTCTGCGCCCAATAGCAATATTGGACAAAGCTCGAACAATCCAGATTGATGCCCACACTCGGATCGCCCGGTCCACCGCGCAGCGAAGATGGCTGGGCATAGACAAACTTTCCTTGGCAGCTCAGGGCAAAGGCAACGACCTGTCCGCGCGCGGTGGTGGCGTCAATATTCAGGCTGTCAAATAGCTGCCGCAGTTCTTCCTCGGTCATGCCGCTGCCGGTGGCGCGGCATTTTATGCCGTCCACAATCCCATACAGTTCTTCCCAGTCCATGCGATACAGAAGCGATGCCCATTCCACATTGCCGTAGGCATCTTCGCCATCTTTATACCAGCCTTGAAATCCGCTTGCGCCACTGGGCAGCGTGATCGTTTTTGTATATCGGGCAGATACCGCATTACCGGCATACTCATTACCGTACTGATCCTGCTTGATGATTGTCCGGGTCAAAGTTCCTGCATCGCAGCTTTCAGCCAGTGCTTCGAGATTTCCTGTTCCGCCATCAGCACCGTTCGGGGCTTGCGTTTCCGGGTCGGTGTAGCGGTCATATCCTGTCAGATAAATTGTGCAGTTTAGATCATAGTGGCCGTACTGCCCATCGTTCAACTCTCCGGGACACCAAGGTATGGCGGTTGCATTGGAGAAAGTAACCTCGTAATCATCGGAAACTGCATCATCACCCTCGCCAGTTACAACAGTAAAAGTGACAGTCAGTTCATCGGGGGCATAAAACCACTCATTCAGTTCGCCCTTGTACAAGTTAGCACTTTCATCCATCACAATATTGCCGATGCAGTCTGCGGCATTGATTTTTCCATCAACAATAGCGTGGTATTCCTCCGGTAAATCGGAAAGTTCAGAACCTGTTGCACCATCCGGGAAAATGATAGGAAAAAAGACGGTCACATCACGCGTGCCGTCCTCTTTCCATATAGAATAGCTCCTATTTTCTGCATGACCCTCATTCCAGTGCCACTCTGCGGCAGCATCATACTGCCCGCAGGCATCATCGCCCTCACTGCAAGTATGGGTTTCAAGGCGATAATCCTTGATGGAAACTACCTCGCCTTCGCTGCGGTAGCCGTTTACACAGCCGCCATAGGTCATGCAGGAATACGGTGCGGACTCACGCGCTGTCACATCCAGACCATACGCTGCCAAGGTTCGGCAGAATTTAGTAAAAGGCACATTGTCGCTAAAAGCAGACACTAGCTCCGAACGCGGCCAATCCTGCTGGTAATATACCGCTGCCAGAGAGATGATCTCCGCCGTATCATTGTAGATACCATTGGCGTAGTTCCAAGTAACACCATGCTGCAAATTATTGCTGCGCTGCCCGGTGAGCGAATCGTACCCATAGGGATTGCCATTGGGGTCAACGTCATTCTGGAATGCCTGATAGATGCCCTCGGTAACCGCTGCATTTCGGTAGTCGTTGATTTTCTGCACAAGTGTCTGTACATCCTCAATGCGATTCGCACAAAACACAGAGATTGACGTTGTGCCACTCATCTGCCCCAGCAGGCTGACGATAATCAGAAACAGCAAGATGACAGCACCAATCAGGATCACTTTTCCCATAGCAATCAGATTTCGCAGCGGGTGCAGGACCACGTTGGTTATCTTTTTCAGAATGTTCCCGGTATTGGTAGCAGCCTCTTTGACCTTTCCCGGGACACTGCCGGTGAAATCATCCGTTGAAACCTGAAATGAAGATAGGTACTGCTCTGTACTGCGTAGGGTAGCACCACCAATTTTTACAACGGATTTTCCTCCTTGCAGGCGCAGAACTTTTCCACCAGCTTTCAAGGCGTCTTTTGCATTGATTGTTTCATCCTTCAGTTCTTTCAGGATGTTGCCGGTCTGCTTGCCAATCACAAAAGCACTATCTGCTGCTGCGGCCATGATATTACCTTCCACAACAGTCTGCGCTACTGCCATGTGCAGCCCTGCATTTTGAACGGCATCCGTATCGAAGTCATCGTGATAATTCAAAGCGCTGGCTCCGGCTTGCATTGGGCTTTCTATGGCATCCACAACCCGGTATGCATGAGCTTTATAGTGACCGTTCTTGTGCTGGCTGCGCAGCAAATCATAATAGGCGCTGGCACGGCTTGAGCGCGGTGTATTTGTGCCGGTGATAGTATTCTTATTACTTTTTTCGTCATGTAGCAGATTTTCTGTCAAGTCCGCATCCGGTTCTTCATTTTCCGCACACTGTCTGGAAAATCTGTTGGGCTTGCCATCACCATTTAATAGTAAATCTGTTGCTGTGTTTGGTTCTACTGTTTGCGCCTTCAATTCCTCGGCTATGTCCTCGCCGGTCTTGATAAGTTCTGGCATTGTACTTTGCTGGATAAATAAATCTGACATTATTTTCCTCACCTTAAATCGGCAGCATTTTATGAACTATCGGTAAAATTCTATGCAACGCTTGACATAGTATATATCTTGGTATATACTATGGATACAGGAGGTGCGTTATTATGATGACTGCAAAACTATTTGAAAATGGACGAAGCCAAGCTGTTCGACTTCCTAAAGAATTCCGGTTTAATGGGAACGAAGTTTCCATTAATAAAGTCGGAGATGCCGTAATCCTTCTTCCAAGAGAAAACAAGTGGTCTGGCTTTCTTAGCGGATTGGACTTATTCACAGATGACTTCATGAAGTCTGGTCGTGAACAGCCCACGGTACAGGTGCGTGAATCATTATGAAGTATATGTTGGATACCAATATTTGCATCTATGCCATTAAGCACAAGCCCCCAGAAGTTATCAGGAATTTTTTGAAGCACGACCCAGATGATATGTGCATCTCTTCCATCACTTATGGCGAACTCATGCACGGTGTAGAAAAAAGTCAATCCGTGGAACGAAATCGCGTTGCCATCACGCTCTTTTTATCATCTATTGAAATTTTACCCTTTGATGCAGAAGCGGCAGAAGAGTATGGAAGAGTTCGTGCCGATTTGGAACGCAAAGGTACCCCCATCGGTCCAATGGATATGTTAATTGCTGGGCACGCAAAGTCTGAAGGTCTTATCCTTGTAACAAACAACACAAGAGAATTTTTTCGCGTCAACGATTTGGAAGTTGAGGATTGGGCAAAATAATCTTATCAGAAGATAACTGAAGGCACTCATCAAAGTGATTTGATGGGTGCTTTTTGTTTTGAAGAATTCGGATTCGTATCCATCAGACGGAAAAGCTCAGTGTCCTGCGGGAAAGTATTGTTGAAAGGCACCACTACTTTATCTGCAATCAGCAGCCCGCTGCCAACCTCGGCATTTTCAATATACCGCTTTTCTTCATCGGAGATATGAAGCAGCCGTGCAATGTCGTTTGCATCGTCCGGGGCCTGATTCAACAGCTTGATGTAGCCGCAGTCGGACAACATACGCCGGGCATCCTCGTTGTTCAGCACAGAGCGAACATGTTGGGTAATGGAAGTCAGGATGGCACCCCACTTACGGGCACGGCTGGAAAGCTCGAAGTAGTAGTTCGTGCAGGCGCTATTGCCCAGCAGTAGCTGGAACTCATCGGTGAAAATCCAAGTGCGGCGTCCCAGCACACGGTTTCGGGTGATGCGGTTCCAAATCTGGTCCAGCACTGTCATCATGCCGATGGACTGCATACTCTTGCCCAGTTTCACGGTATTAAAACAGATGCAGTGGTTCTGCAAATCCACATTTGTCTGGTGGGCAAACAGGTCCATTGTGCCATCCACATACATGCTCAACGCCATCGTAAGCGCTTTTGCCTGCGAACCCTGCAAAGACAAATTATTGTAAAAATCATGCAGCGAGGGCATCTGCTCACGCTCCGGATGCAGCAAATATTTCTGGTAGGTAATCAGCGCTGCGCGGTCCACAAGACTGCACTCTTGGGCACTCAGCTCTTTGCTGTTCAAAACCAGTTGGCAGAAATCTCGCAGGAACTGGCTTTTCAGCTGGATAGGATTACCTTCATCGCCGTAATCTTCGGAAATATCCATCGGATTGATATGAGATTTGCTCGATGCCGAGATTTCAATCACCTCGCCGCCAAAAGCCTCGACCAGCCGCGCATATTCATTTTCCGGGTCGATGATGACCAGATCGTCCTCCGGCCAGCGCAGCAGGATACCTGCCATCATCTGCATAACAGCAAAGGATTTGCCGAAGCCGGTCATGCCCAGCACCATACCAGCCGGGGCAGGCAGCAGTTTTCGGTTGACCATAATCAGATTTTTACTGCGGGCGTTGGTGCCCTCATACAGCCCACCGGGTTGGAACAGTTCCTGCGTGGTAAACGGCACATAGATGGCGGTATTCACCGTCAAGAGAGTGCGCTCCAGCGCCAGCCATTTCTTTCCAAGTGGTAAAACGCTGTTCATGGCAGCGCACTGTTCAAATGGGATAGCGCTGAACCGGCACGTCTGCTGCTGCACAGTATTGCAGATTTGCTGCACGCGCTCGTCCAGTTCGGCATTGCTGCGGCCATAGGTGTGGATCAGGATGCAGACCTTGAAAATCTTTTGGTTATAATTGTGTAGGTTATCCAGCAGCTCCTCGGCATCCTCGATTTGGTTGGTCAGTTCATATCGCACGCCCATGTAGGCGGGCAGGTTCATGCGCACAGCATTGACCATGCCATCGCCCTTTTCTTTCTGCATATAAGCCAACTGCTTTTGAACCTGCTCAACGGCTTCGCGCTGCTCGACGGCATCTACATGAATGGAAATCGCATTATCAAAGTCTAAGTCACTGAGCAGCGAAAGCAGATTGTCTTTCATCTGCGGGGCAATATCCCGCAGATACAACACCTTGCCATAATACTCGCCAAACTGGTAGCGGTCATTGTACACAGCGCGGGAGTCATCATGCTCCGGCTTCCAGTTGTAACCGCTGGGCGCAATAAAATCCTTGGTCGTAATGGAATCCTCTGCCAGCAGCCAATCATAAGAAAATGCCATGACTTCTTCCGGGCGGGTAATACCATGCAGCAGGTTCAGGCGCTCGATACCGGAGAGCCTGCGTACAGTGCTGCCCATGCGCTTGAACAGGTTTTGGATGTCCTCGGCGCGTTTGAGCAGCCGAACCTGCGCTTTTCTGTAATCATCCTCATGCAGGCTGATGGTGATATACTTCTCCCGAATCAATCCGTTTTGCCCTTGCAGTGCTTTTTCCGATATAACGCGGTTCATTTCCTCGCTATACCGGTCACGGGCATCACCACGCAGCGGCAAGAAAGTGTCACGGCGGAATTCTGCTTCGTCCACACGCCGGGTCACAAGACTGATTTGCAGATGTGTATCCGGATCGAAATAATTCAGAAATTCGCTGTATTGGGTAAAAAGACTTTTTTGCTCCTCCTGCCGCGCCAGCTGAAAATTGACATCCGTGAATGCCATTGTCATGGAGAAAAGCCCCGGTTCCACCTCACAGATGCCGCTTTCGTACATACGCTCATATTGCAGACAGTCCGCAGCCCTCTCAGGCGCACGGCGCTTCTTAATGCTGCGAGCGCTCTGCGCGGCATTCATTTCGGATTGTTTTGCGGATCTGCGCAGCTGCTTTGACCGCTGCTTTCCTTCCTTTGCGCGCTGCTTTTTCGTCTCGGCGGCAATAGGTTTCACATTCGGAATTTCTGCGAGTTCTTTTCTTTTGAACATTTCGACTCTCCTTATAGGGGCGGATTGGCACCGCTGCATTTTCGCTGTGCCATGCCCAGTAAATTTTCACGAGCTTTTCAAACGGATAACCGTCACGGTGGATAAAGCCCAGTCCCAGAAAAGGCAGCACCTCCACCATGACGATATAAGAAACGACCTGCATATCCATCCGCAGCCAGTGCAGACAGACAAAGCAGGTCGCAATCGCCAGCACCGCAGCCGCAGCAAAGCAGGCCAGCTGGCGGAGAGATAGCCCCAAAAAGAACTTCTCCCTGTACTCTGTAATTTCGAGGTTTGTTTTTGTGGCAATCATAGCTTTTTCAATCTCCAAATGGTATTAGGTTATTGCACTGGTAATGGCTTTCGTGAACTTTCCACTCATAAACACTGCCACCAGCAGGATCACCGACTGCCCCAGCATTGCCCACGCTTGCTCCGTGATGCTGCCACCGGTGTCCAGCGAACCGGCCAGTGCCGGATAAAAGCCGATGACCAGATACAGCACCGCGCCCTGCAAGGCAACTGCGAGGTAGGATTTGAGGAAGTTCACCGCAATGCCGTGCAGCTCCTGATAGCAGAGTGTGGCTATGGACAGCGATGCCATCGCATTGTAGACGTACAGCTCTATAAAGCGTGCTGCCACAATGGTGTTGACCACGATGTTCACAATGCGCAGCATCCAGCCAACAACCATCAACTCCAACGCCACCGGCATGTTGCCAATGCCGCCCGGCAGCGCGGCGATGGCATTTTCAATGTCAACGGTCGTATTGACTTCGCCACTGCCGACATAACCGGATATGCCCGTAGTCACGGTGGATGCGATTTCAAAGAGTGCGTTCAGGATTTCCGTTGTATGTACCACCGCCCACCGGCAAACAACAATTTTCAGCATGACCAGCGCAATCTGCTGGATCGTAAACGCGTTGTTGCTGCCGTTCATGGCAATGCGCTGGGTGGCATTGTACAACTCCAGAATCATAAAAAGCGCCAGCAGGGTCAGCGCCACCGGCATGACAACGCCGGTGCTTATGCTGTCGGCATAGCCCGCCAACGTGCTGTTCCAGTCTGTCAGGCTGCTGAGCAAACCGGAATTTTGCCCCATAGAGTTGACCGTGGCAGAAATGCCCTCCAACTGGCTGCGTATCGTATCTTCAAAAATAGTGCAGCCCTCCTTTACCCGACCGTCAGTGTGCCAAAGTAGGTGGCGACCGCAATGATCAGCACACCGCCTGCCATTGCCCATGCACCGCTGCTGATACCGGGGCCGTTATGGTCTTTCAGGTTGGTGCCCAGCGTTACCGCACCAAACAGCAGCAGGAGACCACCGGCAAAGGTGACAACATTCGAGATGAGGGTCGTAATCGTAGATACCATTTCCATTTTATATTTCTCCGTTCAGTTGTTATTTTCGGCACAGAGCTTTACGGTCTTTACGTCCTTCACATTGCTGATAAAATCCGCAAAAGACTGCTCTGCGCGTCTGTCATAGTCGAAAGGCTTGTCGCCTTCCGCTTCTACCAAATGGTAATTGGGATGATCTTTCAGATTGTATTTGCGCGAATAAAAGGGTGCCACACCGGAAATCATCAGCAGGCACCAGTTCCGGGGCATGGTTCGGATTTCTTCTGGGGTCATCAACTCACGTCCAAGAGCCTGATAGGATTTCGTATACGAGCCTTGACTGCCTTTGTTCTCCGATGTGTTCATGACTTCAATGGTTGCCTTGCCCAACGCCTTGGAGAAGAACTCCAGATTCTCCGGGTTACCGCCTGCGCCAAGAACGATCATAGAATCGCAGTTTTCATAGATGGTCGCCCAGTCATCTTTGTACTGGCTTTTCAGCTGGTTCAATGACTGGTAAATCAGGGTGCAGGCAATGTCACGGCTGCGAATCGTACTGATAAGGATTTGAAAATCCGGTATCATGCCGATGTTCGGAAATTCATCCAAGAGGAACTGCAGATGCCGTGGCAGGCGCTTATTCGGGCGATGGTCTGCAATATCCACCAGAATTTGAAAGCACTGCTGGAACATAACTGCCGCCAAAAAATTGTAGGCGGTTGTTGTGTCGGGCGTAACAACAAAGAGCGCCACTTTTTTCTCGCTGCCCAGTTCCCGCAGGTCAATCGTATCGTCCGCGCAGATATTGGCAATGGACGGAATGTTGAATGCGCTCATGCGCAGCCCCAGCGACACATTGATGCTCTGTGCGGTCTTGCCGGGAGCCATCTTATAGAGCTTATACTGCTTTGCAGCAAAGGAGTTCGGCTTGTTGATGCTCAGGTCATCAAACAGCAGGTCCAGCTGGCTTACGCTGTTAGGACCATCCCCCTGCGATTCCAGCATAAGGAGCAGCGTCATAACGCTGTTCATGTTCCTCTCTTCCGGCTCCAATTCGTAGAACACATAGCCGATCAGTGCTTCTAGCAGCGCCGTCATGCCTTCCTCCCATATCGGGTCGGCGGTGCTCTTGGCGGTGGGATCTTCTTTCAGGTTTTTGACAAGGTTCTTGGTGACGACCAGAATATCATCCTCATTTTTTATGTAGGCGAAAAGGTTATAATGGTCGGATTTATCCCGGTCTTTCAGGTTGAACACTTTCACTTTGTATCCTTGAGAGAGTAGGACATTGCCATATTCCTGAAGCAACTCTCCCTTCGGATCACTGAGCACATAGTTACTGTTAAACTGCAATAGCTGCGGGCCAGCAACGCTGTAACTCTTACCGGAACCAGATGGGCCGAACACGATCACGTTCTTATTGCGGTTATAGTTATCGTTTGCCGTGACTTTCATTTTTGGAGAAAGACTCAGGCTTTCCGATGCCGTGAGCGGCAGGTTGTTCTGCGGGTTTTCATTCAGAAAAGGGGCAATATCTTCCGGGCCGCCCCAGCGGGCGCTGCCGTACTCCTTCTGGGGCATCAGGCGGTGCTTGCTGTACTTCACACAAAGGTAAATAAGCCCTGCCATGAGCGTTGCGGCAATACCGCAGCCAAGCGAAAAGGCGTCAGCCGAGAGCCTGAATGGGTGCAGCAGTAGGCTGTTCAGGTTCAGTGCAGCCGCCAGCCGGTGCGTAGTAGTTCCCTCGGTGAGTTCGTATGTGTGACCCATCCAGTTACCCAGCCAGAAGCATAAAAGCGCTGCAATGGGTATCCAAATTTTCAGGTTGTTTTTCGGCTGATTCATAGGCGTTCTCCATGTTCCGGCGGCGGCACAGGGCGGGACTGGTTCATCTCTTTGACCCGCTGCGCGGCGCGGTCGCATAGGTCTCTCAGTTCCGGAATTGGGCGTTCTTTGCCGCGCTCTGCAATGCAGTTTTCCAACGCAGTCTGAATACGATCCACATCTTGCCCCTTAAACCACAAATACATCTGACCGGTGTCTCGGTCTTTTGTGACAGAGAAATCTACGGAATATTGCTTCAGCTGCCTGCGGATGTAGGGCAGCGTTTTTTCATTCACGTCCACCGATGCCAACGGACGTTCCTGCCGGTTGAGCGCGCTCAGGCTTTGCTGCCCATAATTCTGGCTGCTCATTGCCTGCACCGCCAGCCGGAGTATATCAAAAATACTCTGGCTAGCGAACCGCGCAGCGCTGATTTCCACGCGAACTGCGGTTTCTTCAATCATAGTTCATCCCTTCTTGCGACATTTTTCCGCACTTTTCAGTCATAGTCTGCGACATTTTTCGCAGCTCACCATGGTAAGGGCAGTTTGTGCCGCGCTGCATAGTTTTCAATTTTCATTCCCAACCTGTACTCATGCAGTCTGTCGCGCAGACTGTATTCCAGCGTTACGACCTTGACGCCATGCTGCATGACCTGTTGGAAAAAGCGGTATAGGTGTTGTTCCTTGCCGCTGATCTGGCGCATACGGTAAATATAAATGCAGTCAATTTCCCCGGCCTTGACCTGCCGCATCATTTCACGGTAGCCGGGGCGCAGCAGCCAGCCATATCTTTCGTCAGCGCTGGTGCCGACAATTTTGCAGTTGTCCTGCTGTGCTTTCGCTGCACACTCACGGATGCAGCGAAGTGTTTCGCCGTCATTACCGGGAATTCGCGCATACAGCCATACGCGTTTTGTGTTTTCATTTTGCATTTTCATCGGTTCCTTATATTTATTTTTAAGAAAAAACGCAGGCGGACTGCGGATTCCGTCTGCGATGCAGGTATAAATCATATCACTGGTCGTCCTCCTCGGTATCAGCTTCAGATTTGCGGCGTTTGTAGGTCAGCACACCGATTGCAGCAATAGAACCGAACACAACAACGACCAGCAAAGCCACCGGGAACGTGTCGCCGGTCTGGGGGATCGTCAGCTGCGGCGCGGGGGTGGAAGTCGGTGCGGGGGTCTGCACCGGCGTTGGGGCAGGCGTGGGAGCCGGAGTAGGTGCAGGGGTAGGTTCTGGCGTATCCTCATGGTGCGGGGTAGCCTTATCGACCATCGTGATAAGACGCTTATCGGCTCGTTCCCAGTCTGCCTTTTCATCTGTGCGCAGATACAAACAGACCGTCTCGTCTACCAGCTCGACTTTGAACTGAACAGAACTTGCCACCTCATAACCGGCAGGCGCGGCATCTTCCGTCAGGGTGTAGATATGCTCGGTTTTCCCGTCAGAAAGGTGGATACCATCTTCCGAAATCGGAACATGATGCGTATTGGAGTCGGTTATCCATGTGTCGATGACGTTTTTATCTTCATCACGGATGGTCAGCGTTGCGCCGGGCAGCAAGGTGCCGCCTGCGTCCACCTTGTCAATATCCAATACAGGTGCGTCCTGCATGACTACGGTGGTGTCGTCAAGCTTTTCCCACGTACCACCGGTCTTTACATAGACTTCGTTTTCCTGTTCATTTCCAACCTGTACGAGCTTAAACACAATGTTTTCGGCTTCTGCATAGGCTTCAGGAGCACGTTTTTCGATGAGGGTGTATTCCTTATCCAGCTCCAGACCGCGCACGGTATGCGGTGTCTTGGCAGAGGTCCAGCTTTCTATCAGCTTGCCATCTGCCTCGTGAATCTCCAGCTTGGCACCGGGCAGCTCTTTGCCGTTGGTGACATCCTGTTTGGAGATGTTCACCGTAGTGCGCAAATTGGTGTTTGTGCCATCCACTACCTGCCATGCCACTTCTTGACCGGCATAGGTGAACTCGACCTCGATGGGGCTGTTATCAAGAAGATACCCATCAGGGGCGGTGATTTCGACAATGCGGTATTTACCGCTATTGCCGGAGTCCGGATAGGTTTCGGCGCGAATGGGCACATCCACATCAAACCAAGTAAAACCGCTGTCGTTGGTTGGGTCACTGGTTGCCAGCTTTGCACCGGCGTCCACCAGCTTCGTGCCATCTGCTGCGAAAATATCGTCCACCGTGTACAGTTCATACACAGCACCGGGCAGATAGGTCAGTGTTTCGCGGTCCTGCTTATAGATGCCAACGCCGATTTTGCTGACCTTGTCATCGGGCTTTTCGGGAACCGGCAGCACACGCGCATTTTCAAAGACAAGGATCTGTGCGGTCTTATGGGCATCCGAAGCATCTTTAACATTGACAATGCCGAATGAACACTCTTTGTCGCCATCCTGCTCGTGGCTGACGATGGTTTTCGCCAGCACAATATCATTGCGCTGGTTGTCCCAGCCGAATTCCACACTATAGCTCTGCTGCGTCAGCACAAAGCCATAGGGTGCTTTGACCTCAGTGATCGTGTACTTGCCCAAAGGCAGGGTCACGGTCACTTCACCTTTGGTGCCGTCATGGGAGATGGTGAGGAAATCATAGGTGGCCTGTGTACGATTGGGGGCAAATTTCACCTCATCGACCTGACCTGCCGCACCCGTGGTAACAGTGGCAACAAGGTCGCCATCCTTATACCAATAAGTGCCCTGACGGTCGAGCGTGGCAATATCGCCGTCCGCGTGGATTTCGTAGGTTGCCCCTGCCAAATTATCCTGCGTGTAGATGAACTGCCCGTCTTTGTAATCAGACAGGACATTGCCCAGCTTGCGGATGGTCAACTGTCCGAGGGTTTCATGGTTGAAATACTTTTCTTCTACAATGTACTCGTCCATGTCATTGGTGGCGTTGCCCACGACCTGCCAGACACGCTCGGAAGTGATTTCAAATTCTACAGAGTAGGCAGGATCATTGTAGTAACCTTCGGGCCCCTGCAATTCCTCAATGAGATAGCGACCAAGCGGCAGCTTTTCAGGCGTTTTCATCAGGCCATCCGCATCGGTGTAGAACACATCGGTTTTCTTGGTGGCGCTGCCACTGGCAGGATCAATCATCGAGATACGGGTCTTGTTGCCTTTATCATCCAACTTGTACAGTGCAAAAGCAGTGTTCGCAATCTTGACCGCCTTGCCGGTTTCGGTATCGGTCTTGACGAGTTGCAAGTAACCTTCCAGTTCTTCATCCAACACGTTATAGGTCATGTAGTTGTTGGTGGCAGTGGTGACGCTGCCGGCAGGAACCGTAAAACGGCTCTGCGGGCTGTCCTTGCTGACTGTTACGATAAAGGGATCACATTGGAAAACGTCCTTGGGGATCGTAGTCTCGACAACAAGGTACTGCCCATACGGAAGTCCCTCTACGCGGATGACACCTTCCTCGTTCGTATACAGTTCTGTCAACCGGTACTCTGCATCCTGATCAGTGGGAACCCAACCATTGCCTTTGCCGTTGGCGTAGTCACCATCTGCGGTCAGGGTGGCATTGTAGGCTTCTACCGTGGCAGCGTTGCTCTCATACATATTGGCAACAGCCTGCCCCTCGGCAGTGAAATCGTACTTGAGCGTCAAATTATCGTAGCTATCTTTGCGGTAAACGTCCAAAATACTTTGTGCATTGTAGCTGCCATCCGGGTTTGTGGTGAACTGCGCTTCCTTGCTCAGCTTGGAAATGCGATAGACGGTAAAGCCCGCACCCTCCAGCTTCAGCGCCGGGGAGGGCTGACCGGTGGTAGAAACCAGCTTATTCAGCGAGAAGCCGGATTTGAGGACTTCATCTTGGCTTTCCTGCTCAGCGTTGATATGGTAGCTGGATTCATCTGCATAGGTCAGTGTTTTGTAGTGGTTGACCTCATCGCAGAGATACCCGGTGGCATAGGAGAGATAATAGCCATCCCATGCCTTGCTGCCGTCCAGCTTGCGGCTTTCAGCTACGGCAGAGTACTGATTCTTATAGAGGTAGTCGGTGTATTCGTTATCCTTCCGAACCAAATCACTGTATTTGCCGGTGCGCTCCAGCTTTTTATTCAGCTGCGGGTATTTTCCGGTCGTATACAGTTTGCCGTTGCCGTCAATGGGCAGCACCAAACCTGTGGCACGCTCGACAAGGTAGTAGCGCCCCATATATAGGTTGGAAAAAGCAAGTTTCCCGTCTTTGATGGCAGCAGAGGCAACCAGTCTGTCTTTCTGCAAAATGGGCAGGTAATCGGTATCCCAGCCGCCGTTGGTAAGCACAGTGGTGTGCCAGATGGGGTTACCGTTGGCATCCAAAATTTTGGAATAATCCACTGTGCCGGTGACGCCATCCGGGTGTGCGATGGTATCCGCTGCATACAGGTCGTAGACGGCTCCCTCCAAGGTGGTATCACCGTTGCCGCCCGCAGCCAGATACCGTGCTGCATCCAAATCGACTTTGGTCAGCAGGATACTGCCAAGAACGCGGTCGTTCTGCATTTTGTCGCCATCAGCGTGCATCGTGTAGGATTTTTCATTGTTGGCAATGCCAGTAGGGTCCGTGTCGTAGGTTTTGTCGGTTGCGCGGTCGCCAAACGTAATCGTAACGATGCCCTCGCCGGTGTCGATCAGAGTGCCGCCGTTGTTGGCAGTGGTAATATCGGCATTATAGTCTGCATTGCCGAGCCAAAGAGTTTGCCCATCCAGCGCCTTGGTGATTTCAAAGGCATAGGCCCGCTTGCCCAAAACGGAACCTGCCGCACCGGGGTTCGTTACATCCGTCCAGTCGCCATAGTAGCCACTGGGGGCACGGCTCTCCACAATCACAAAACGGCCCTCGTTGCGCTGAGTATAGTAGATGTTATCCGAACCGTTGGCATAGCTGCTGTGGTTGATGACTTTGTAGGTGCCGTCCGGCTGGCGCTCCACCGCATACTGGTTATAGCCACCTGCGGGAATATAGCGCTGAAGCACGGTATCCCATTCATAAATCTTGAACGCTGCATCACCCTTGATACGCTGTTTGGTTTCGCTGTCAATTTTGTCGATGGCAACTTTGACGGACCACTCATCGTTTTTCATGAGGTAATCGTTGCTGCTGTTGGCAGGCACGGTAATGGTCTGGCTGCTGCCAAGGTCGCCGCCGAAAGCATCAAAGCCGTGGGGCACCGTCACCTCGTTGTAGGAGAATTTCAGGTTGTCAAAGTAGTTATGCGCAGCAGAAAGTGCAGCTTCAATTTCCCCGTTGACCTGACCTTCGCAGGCGCTCTGTGCAGCAGACTGTGCGGCGGATGCCTGTGCATCGGCGTCCTGCTCACTGTTTGCTGTAATGCTGCCGCTCTGGGAGGCCGACTTGCTGACGCTGAAATGCACCGTCCATGTTACAGAACCATCGCCGCCGTTCAGGTGGTAATTGTCATCTGCCGTATGTCCGCTGGTCGTGACGGACTGCATCCCATCCGGTGTAATTGTCCAGCTGCCGCCGTCAATGTCGGCAGGGATGCCATCAAGGATCGGTGCAATTTCAATGCCTGCGCCATCCACTTTTTCCAATGTGTCCCGTTGGATTTTGTCGGTATTGACCGTGTAGGAAAAATCCAAGGACTCGCTGCGCTCATAGCTGGCGCTCCACGGCTTATCCACCGATTCGCCACCGGTTTCAAAGCCGGGAATCTCGCTGTCGCCGCTAAGCACAACCGGGGTATAGTTCAGAACCACAAAGCGCTGCCATGCAGCATTGCTGGGCGTATACAGCGTGCCCACATACACGGTCTTGCCGGTCGGTGCCGCATAGGCTTCCGGTGCATTGACGATCTCGGCAGCGATGCTGTCAGGATACTGTTCTGCCTGCCAAGACAGCAGTGCGAGGTAATTGTCTGTTGCGTTATCTGCTGCATCTAAGGCAAGACTCGCGACCGCAGGCGCACCGTTATTGAAGCCTTTCGACCACAAAGTGGCCTGATCCGGCACCCAGCCTTTGTTGAAGTATTCAGCTTCGACCCACACCTGACCAGCGGGGGTATAATTGGCTACCGGTGGATATTTGTTCTTATAGGTAGCACCGGGACCCCATGCCCACTTGCCGCGATCACCGCAGAGAGCAGGCTGACCGCCCAGATAGTTCATCCAACCAACCGAGGTATTCACGCACTGGGTAACCTGCAATCCGGCGTAAGTTGCAATACCTTCATCCGCCGAACACATTGCAACCTGCGTTTCCTGTGCAAAGCGATCCTGCAAAATACCCGGCACCGGTGCGGAATCGTCCAGCGTGACATGGACGGTTTTCGTCAGTGTCTGCGTTGCATCCGTGTAAGTCATGGTGACGCTGAAATCTTCGCTGGCTTTCACATAGATGCCCGCCACACTTGCGGAAACTTCAGAGAAATCATAATGCAGCTGGCTCTGGCGTTCTTCTTCGGTTGCCGGGGTCAAATCGCCGCTGGTAAAGCTATATCCCAGCAGCTCGACGTTATCGGGCAGCGTAATGTCCGCGCTGCTGCCGTTGGCGGGGTACATAACCTGCATACTGATAGGCACGATGGCGTAGTTCTCGCCATCAATGTGCGGGAACGCAGCAGTCGTGCTGTCCGCATCCAGAAGTGCAGCATCAAGCGCCACCTGCTGGAAAGAATCATCACTGACGCTGCTGTAATCTTCATTGCCCCAGCCCTCAATGCTGATTTTGGTTTCACCAACCAGTACCGGTAGGCCATAGGAATCCAGATAATATCCGGTCGGCTCCTGCGTCAAGCTGGGGTACATCTTATGCCAGATTTCGTACAGTTCGTCACTGCCGCCAGTGTCGCACTCGGTTTCAGGTTCCTGTTGTGGAGCATCCTCATCCGGGGATTCATCGGCTGTTTCCGGGGTTGCGGTACTGTTGGCATCGCTTTCGGATTTTGCTTCCTGCGTTGCCGCCTGTTCCGGCGTTGCGACCACAACCGGTCTTACGCTGTCCTCCGCCAGTGCCCCATAGGGGAGCATACCGCAGCACATCATCGTCGCCATGCAGAGGGCTGTAACGCGCTGCCTCATTTTGAATTTGTGATTCATTGCACACAAGTCCTTTCTTTGTCAAAATTCATCTATATAAAAACAGCGCCTGTGGGTACAGACGCTGGAAAGCCAATAAAAAGTCCCGGCATTGCTGCCGGGAAAAGCTATTATACGAATTGTCACTTAGTAGGAAAAGTAGCTGAGAAACTGCGGAAGTTCTGCTTCCGGCAGTGTTTCCATGATTCTCAGCGCCATGTACTCCGGGCGACTGATTGCAGGCAGGAATTGCCGCGCATAGACTTTGCCTACGCGGGCACTGCCGACATCACGGATCATCTCTTTTTCGCTTAGTTTCCTCATTAGAGGGTAAATCGTTCGCGGATGCCACGAACCTTTGTATTGCTCGGTGATCTGGCCTAGAACCTGCTGCCCTGTAATGGGGTGCCCGGCGTTCCAGATAATCTGCATAACTTTCATTTCGGACTCGTTCAGCCTTGTCTTTTTTCGTTCCATGTTTATGACCTCACTGAAAAGTTACTGCCCAATAGGTATACTGTCCTGCTTCCGTGCTGCAAAACCAGCATCCGATTCCCATGCTGGAATAGTTGGGCGACACGATGCTGGCGTAGTGGTCGGGGCTGCTTTGCCATGCAGCACAAACGCTGCTTGCGGATGCAAACGGACCGGCTGCAATAATCTCACCGCAGACGGCACCGGAATGGTCAAACGAGCCACCAGATGCAAAACTATCACAACGGGAGTTTGCAATAGAACTTAAGCCACCATCTACGGTCAGCGCAGGCAGACCAGCCGCGGCGCGCATGGCGTTGATATTTTCCGCTACCGCCCAGTAAGCTGAATCGGAACTGTCAATGCTCCACCACTGGTCAGTCCCTGCTGCAAGGTCAAACGGAACTGCACCATAGCTCATGGATACTTGCTGCGATGCCTCCGCCTGCTGCACAGGTGCAGCGGTTGCGGCAGGAGCCTCAGTAGGAGCTGGGGTAGGTTTCGCAGTCGGGGCTGCGGTGGGGGTCGGTGTTGCGGTAGGCTCTGCTGTTGGCACCGGCGTCGGATCAGGCGTTGGCGCAGGAGTGGCAGTCGGCGTTGCTCCACTGCTGGTTTCCGGCGTGACCTCCACCAGCACACTGGTTTCAGGGGGCTCAAGGGTTGTCGGCTGCTGCGCGGCGCATCCGCATAGGGCAGCAACCATAAGGGTCAAAATAAACATAGACTTTTTCATTCGATTCCTCACAATCTATAAAGGTAAGTATACAGCGCGGATGCGGCGCAAATCAGAAGATTGCCCGCCCACATAAGCAGCTGCGGCAGCGCAATCGGGCTGATCAGAAAGGCAACGGCGGCAGAAGCTGCTGCTTCGCCATAGCAGCCATCCAGCAGCGCCAGCACTGCGGCCGCGCCGCCAAGGAGCGAAAGCAGCCCGCCAACAGCACCTAAAACTCCATACAGAAGATTGAGAATGAATCCAGCGGCAAAGAGTACCAGCACGACCGGCACCGCAAGGATTCTGAGAATCCAGAGTAAAGCGACATTTTTTCTAAGTTGAATCAGCATAATTTCCACCTCCACCTTCATCATACAGGAATGATTTTATTTTGCAAGGCTGTCGATTTACCGTTCCAATTCATCATCCGATTGAATCAGTGCATCTTCCGGTTCTTCTTCCAATTCTTCCGCTTCGCCCTCAATGATGGGTGCATCATCGCCCACATTCAGCAGGGCATCCAGCTCGGCAAGGCGGGCACTTTTATCGCTCAGTTCCTGCTCCTGCAAGAACGGTTGCTTCAGTTCTTCCTCTGCATTGGTAAGCTGTTTTGTAAGCTGTTCCAGACTGCCATGCAGTCGGTTCAGGTCCTGTGGCAGAGCAGAAACTACATTTTGGAAGCGAATCATGTTGCCGGCAGCATCATTACCCAGTTCTGTCGTGTGCGTTGCCTCGCCAACAAGGTGGGCATGGAATACCTTTTCCAGCGGTTTATATTCGACTGTGATTTCAAAGCCTGCATAGTGACCTACCGGCACAGGTTTCGTTGCCCGCACTGCTGCACCGACAAGCCCCAGCAGCGCCTTACCTGCATCCTCGCGCTTATCGTAGGTTTTCCCGTCCAACTCGATAGAAAAGATGAGCTTTTTATCGGCATCATAAGACTGGTGTTCTTTTGCTGTCTGAATATCCTGCTCAAATGCACGGATTCGATGCTCGGTTCCTTTGATTTGGCGCGGGAAAGTCACGGCTACCGCATCTTCCAACCGGTAATGCTGGCTGGTGTAGGCAGCTTTCAGGGTCCGCAGCCGCGCCACTTGAATGTCCAAGTCCATCTTTTCCTTGATCATGGGGTTACCCGCTGCCAAAGCCTTGACTTCGGCATAGGTGAGCGCAGCTTCGTCCAGATCCTCGCAGCTACGGGCTGGGGATTTTGACGTCATAATTTGCGAAATAAACTTCTGTTTATTCTCGACAAGCTGCCAGCTGTACGAATCAAAAGTTGACTCTGTAACGTAAATAAATATGGAAACTTCCTTGTTCAGGTTGCCTTGGCGGACCATGCGTCCGTTACGCTGGGCAATATCAGCAGGTCGCCATGGGCAGTCCAGATGGTGCAACGCAATAAGCCGTGTCTGTACGTTGGTACCAGCGCCCATCTTCTGGGTGCTGCCCATCAGGACGCGCACAGTGCCATTTCTGACTTTTCCAAATAGTTCAGCTTTTTTTGTTTCGGTATCCGCATCGTGGATGAACTGCACTTCCTCTTTGGGGATGCCCTTGGCAACCAGCTTATCGCGCACATCGTTGTATACGTCAAAGCCGTCCTCCTTGGGGGTGCTGAGGTCGCAGAAAATCATCTGAGTGGAGTGCTGCTCCTTGGTCTTTTCCCATATCTCATATACCTTATCCACACAGGCGTTGGCCTTGCTGCCGGGATCATCCGGCAATAAAGGGTTCATGAGCCGCTGGTCCAGTGCAAGTTTTCTGCCGTCATTGGTGATGCGCAGCATATTATCTTCCGTGGGCTGCACTTTTCCGCTTCGGACCTTTTCGGCGCGGTCTGCCAAGCCTTTGACCATTCTTTTCTGGACTTCACTTGGCTGTAACACCACATTGGTGGGCTTGCCGCCCACCAGTTCCGGCACCGGCAAATGCAGCATATCGGCGGTCTGAATGTCCGCAGACATCTTAAAAAGGCTCATGAGTTCCGGCAGATTATAAAATCGCGCGAATCTGGTTTTTGTGCGGTATCCTGTACCAGTTGGGTTAAGCTCAATCGCTGTAATGCTTTCCCCAAAGGTCGATGCCCACGAATCGAAGTTGAGCAAGCCCTCTTTTTCCAACAAGCCCCTTTGCAGATAGCGCATCATGACGTACATTTCCGTCATGGAGTTAGATATTGGTGTACCGGTCGCAAACACGATACCATGCCCACCGGTCACCTCATCAAGATACATACACTTCATCAGCATATCACTGCTTTTCTGGCTTTCTGTCTGGGAAATGCCCGCAACATTGCGCATTTTGGTGGCAATCATGGCGTTTTTGAAATAATGTGCCTCATCCACCATCAGGCTGTCCACGCCCAGATCCTCAAAGGTGACGACATCATCCTTGCGCTGCTGGTCGTTGAGCTTGTCCAGCTTTTTCTTGAGCTGCTTTCTCGTGCGTTCCATCTGTTTGATGGTAAAATTCTCGGCGCGGGAGCTTTTCAAAAGTGCGATTTGGTCAATGACGTCATCAATCTGCCTTTGCAGGTACATATGCTGGCGTTCTGCCGAAAGCGGGATTTTCTCGAACTGACTGTGCCCGATAACGATGATGTCATAATTGCCGGTCGCAATGCGGGCACAGAATTTCTTGCGGTTTTCCTTTTTGAAATCGGTTTTCTTTGCTACCAGAATTTCCGCGTTCGGATAGAGCAGGAGCGCTTCGGATGCCATCTGCTCGGTCAAATGGTTGGGAACCACGATCAGCGTTTTACTGCAAAGCCCCAGTCGTTTCTTCTCCATGGCACTGGCCACCATTTCATACGTCTTGCCCGCACCCACTTCGTGCGCCAGCAGGACATTGTTGCCGTACAGCACATGGGCAATGGCGTTCAACTGGTGTGGGCGAAGGGTGATTTCCGGGTTCATGCCCGGAAATTTCAGGTGACTGCCATCGTACTCGCGGGGACGCAGCGCGTTAAATTTTTCATTGTAGATGGCGACCAATCGCTGGCGGCGTTCCGGCTCCTTGAAAATCCAGTCTTGGAACTGCTCACAAATCTGGCGCTGCTTTTCCTGTGCAGCCTGCGTCGCCTCCTTATTCAGCACCCAAGAAACGCTTCCGTCAGCCGCCGTAACTTTATCCCGAATTTGGGTAGAACGCAGGTTCAGGGCGTTCTCCGCAATCAGGTAGGCGTTGGCGCGGTTCGTACCGTAGGTCACCGTTGCTTTGATATTGCCGTCACCAAATTTCTTGTTGGTAATGGCCCAGCTGCCGGTATATGCTGCGAACTCCACTTTGACAACCCGCCTCGTGTAGTAAGGCGCATCCAACAGTTCCTCTAAAAACTGCTGCACATATTCTGCGGGAATCCAAGTAGCGCCAAGGCGGACGCTGATTTCACTGGCTTCCAAGTCCTTTGGCTGCACCTTTTCAAGCGCAGCCACGTTTATTTGAAACTGCGGGTCATTCGCCGCTACTGCCTTTGCTGCCTGCAGTTTTTCACGGACGTTGCCGGACAGGTATTCATCCGCAGGCAGGTAGATAGGGTTGCCATCGGTATCGACCTTTACGGGGTCACGGAAGATAATGCCGGTCAGATCGTTGATGACGGTTTCAGTGGTTTTCCCGGTCAGCTTGGACATATACCCCAAGTCAACGTGTCCCTGCTCGGAGAGACTGAGCGCCAGTGATTCTTCTGCGGTATCCACATGGTCTACTGCCTGTGCGGGGCGGATCGTCCGTTTGGTGAACATATCCGTCTTGCCTTTGAAGTTTCCCTCATCGTCCAGATCTTCCAAGGAGCAGAGCAGGAAGTAGCCGGAATCCTCACGGAATGCGGATGCCGTGCCACGGCTGTTGATAAGCCCATATTTCTTGCGGTAGGCATCGTATTGGTCGTTCAGACGGGCTTGCAGCTTTTGAATATACTCATCCGGAAAGTTTTCCAACTGGGCATCGATCAGCTCACGGCAGGTATCCCGCAGGGGCACCAGTGCGCGGATGCGGGCCAACGTGGTATCTCCGCCTTTTACCACACGCATCTTGGAATTTTCGCGGTAGTAAATGACGTCATCCTTTACCGTATAACTGAAATTGCGCACATTGGGGTCCGCGTCAATGGTGCCGCTTTCTTCTTCGGCATATTCCTGTTCGTCCACCAGCGTGTAGTCCGCGTGCAGGTTAGAGAGCGCTGCATCCAGTTGCTCCGCCAGCGGGCTTTGCTCATTCGGCACACAGGCAGAGCGCATTCCGTAGGGGCCGCTGACCATCTGCATTTCACCGCAGACCATTTCCGGGTGGTCGATGAAATACTGGTTCAGCGGGATTCCGTTTTCTGTTTCTCCAACGTGTATCCACGGTGCGTCCTGCTCCAAGACTCTGCCGCGCTTTTGCAGAAACAGAATGTCGGAGGTCACTTCCGTACCGGCATTGCTCTTGAACGTGGTGTTGGGCAGGCGTACTGCGCCGATCAGGTCACACCGCGCTGCGAGATATTGGCGCACGTCCTCTGATTTCTTATCCATCGTGCCGGAGGTTGTGATGAACGCCATAATGCCGCCGACACGCAGTTTATCTACCGTCTTGGCTAGAAAGTAGTCGTGAATTTGGAAGTGCAGCTTATCATACCGGCGGTCGCTGACCTGATACTGTCCAAACGGCACATTGCCGATGGCAAGGTCAAAGAAGTTGTCCGGCAGGTCGGCTTTTTCATACCCTGTAATTTGGATTTTTGCTTTCTGGTAAAGCTGCTGCGCAATGCGCCCGGACAGGCTATCCAGCTCCACGCCGTACAGCTTGGCATTGTGGGTATCGAACTTGCTGTGCCGATGCCCGAAGAACGCACCGACACCCATACTGGGTTCCAGCACATTGCCGCCCACACAGCCGATATGCTCCAAGGCGCGATACATAGCATGAATGACCGCAGGCGGTGTGTAAAAGGCAGTCAACGTGGATTCCCGCGCAGCGGCGTATTCATCCTCGGTCAGCAGGGCTTTCAACTGCTCGTACTCGGTATGCCAGTTATCCTTGCCGGGGTCAAAGGCATCTGCCAAACCACCCCAGCCAAGATAGCCAGCCAGAATGTCCTGTTCCTGCTCACTTGCAGGGGCACCACCGGATGCCATGCGCTGCTCGATTTCTTTCAGCGTGCGGATGGCCTGCACATTGGCAGCGAACTTTGCTTTCGGACCTTCCGGCACGGCAGGTTCATACGGTGCAAGGTAGTTCGTGCGGTCATACTCGGCAGGTTCCTCACGCGCAGCAAGGCGGTCTACATCCTGCATGACCTGCGATACAAAGGTAGATTTCTCCGGTTCGTCTGCGCTGATTTCGGGTTCCTGTTCCTCGATTTCGTTGATGTCCACTTCCATCAGGCTGTCAAAATCGAGATTGGCAAGTGCCATCCGGTTCATATCTTCCAGCGAAGCGTATGTATCCTGCGCATAGAGGGTATCGTCCACAAACTTGCTGATCGTGCAATGCTCCAGATCCGCATGGACCTTAATCGTATGCTGCTCGTCCTCGGTAGTGGTGTAGCCAAGATCGATTTGGGTGAGGTCGGAGAAATCCGGCTCTGTGATTTCAAACTCATCCTTGAGGTAGTCCTCGATATAGGAGAGGGCCTGCTCACGCTGCTCCTGCACCAGAGATTCACGCTGCTGCTCCGATAGCACCATGCCGCCGTTGTGGGGATTGGCGTCCAGCAGTTGTTGGAACTGTTCTCGGCTGACGGCGCGGCCTACCAGCGGAAAATCTTCATTGCGCAGATGGACGTCAAATTGTCCGATGCTCTCTACGGTGAATCGTTGGTCGTTTTCAAGGTAAACGGTGCTGCCCACTTCGCAGACAGGTTTCTGGTCAGGGATGGGTGGCGGCAGGGGCTTCGATTCTGCCTGCCTGTTTATCCATGCAGGCATCTTCTCGCGTTCTGCATCCGTCAGGTAGCGGTCCATTCGGACAAGGCATTCCAGCCGCTTGCCGACCTCTTTCCATTTGAGCTTTTTCTCATACCGCAGGTCATCCTTGAAATCGTAAAGGATGCTGAATCCTTTACCGTCAAAATTGACGAAGCCGCTTCCACCATCGGTAAACGTCCAAGAGAAACCGCCGATGCCGTACTCCTTTTTGAGGAAAACTACGGTTTCCTTTTCCGTTTTCTTTTGCTGGAAATGGTTATAGATGCGGTACTTGCCGCCCTCAAAAACGCTGCCTCTTGTAATGATGACGTTCACATCATCTTCCGTTATGTGACTGCCATCGTCCGGCTGGGGTTCTTTGTAGTGGTATGTAGGCAGGGCTGCTTTGATTTTTTCGTCCTGTTCTTCCTCGGAATAGATGTCGTCCACTTCCAACGCGCCTACTTCATCGCCGCGAGAAGCATTTTCCGGCAGGTCAAAGGACAGTTGCTCGTCCTGACTGACAGCTTTTTTCGGGTCAATGGCCGCGATAAGTTCGTGGTTATCGACCAGTGCGGAGATGGCAGCAGTAACGCTGTGCCACGACAGATGCGATTCCGCGCTGCGGGTCAGGTAGGACCCCTGCCAGAGAAGCAGACCATTGCTTTCTTTATAGAATCCAACGCGGGTATCATCATCCAGCAGAAGCTCCGTAAACACGACCTTGTAGCTCTCACGGATATACCGCAGCCTGTCGATCAGCAGCGGTGTTTTACTGAAAAAGGAAAGAATGTCCGCATTGGAAGCACGCGAGGTCGTATCTGCTTTCAGCAGGGACGGCAGCAGCTCTGCCGGAAATTCGGGCATAGAAAAAGCGGAGGGCGATGGTTCGCTCTCCGCAGCTGCGGGTTCTTCCGTTATACTTCGTACAGCATCGGAAGGATCATTTCCTCCGCCTGCTGCTTCAGGCTGTTGCACATCTGTGCCCAGCCCAGCGGGTTCGTCTTGCGGTCGGGCATCTGCGCTTTCTGCATCAGGTCGTGCAGCGTCTTGTCCACCATCTGCTGTGCGTCCAGCCCCATCTTGCGGCAGCTCGGCAGCAGCGTTCCCTCCAGCATCATCTGGTCGCACAGGTTCGGCTCGTTCTGTTCCAAGTAGTCCAGCCGCATCCTGCCGTACCGGTTCAGGTTGGTTTTCTTGGCTTTCGACAAGCTCAGGTTCGGAATCTGATAGCCTTTCACGTTCGTGTACATCATCTGTGACAGCCTCCTCTCGACTGGTCGTTTGTGTGGGTGATTGAGTATCTGTATTATGCACTGGTTCAGCCTGAATTGCAACACTGTCGCGGGCAAGCTGCATAACTTCGTGCCCCAGTTCATCCAGCAAAGGTTCTGCTGCTGCCTGCACATAGCCACCCAAGCAGAGGGAGATTCGGCTGGTATCAAACTGGGTGACATTCTGGAAAGCCGGGAAATCTTCTTCCTGCACCGGGATACCCAAACGGATGCAGATCATGTACAGGGTGCTTTGTGCAGCAACTTCCTGCAAGATGAACCGCTGATCTTCCGGGTGGCTCCAATTCAGTGCGCTGTCCTCAAGGGATGTTGCCAATACGCGGTTGGCTCGGTCGGACAGGGATACAACTTGCTCGGTTGCCCGATCCATTAAGCTGCCCACGGAGTTGACCTGCATAAGAAGTGGCCGGATGGCATCTGTCACTTCCCACGGGGCAGCAGCTTTGTCACCAGTAAGAACCGTGTCTGTCATGGAGAACACTCGTTTGGCAGTGGGTACACCCTGATGGCGTTGCAGGATGATGATGCTTTTACTGCCGTACATAACCTTGCGGTGTGCCTGCTCATTCCAGTATTTCATGGTAGCGCAGGCGGTGGCATCCGGGCGCTGGGCGTGGATCAGCAGTTGGTTGAGGTAGGTGGTGTGGTAGTTATGCGCTGCCGTATACAAGAACCGCCGCCAGTTTTCCGGTGAGGCTGTGACCTGTGTAGCGGTCTGCTGTGCCAGTTGGAAAATATCTTGTGGATTTGGCATTGCTTCACCTTTCCGGTTCGTCCTGTACCTGTTCTTTTTGGCGCTGGGCTTCGACTTCATGCAGTTCCGGCAGTAGGTGGCTCACATCCTTGAAGCCAATACTGTCCACATAGTAGGCAGTTTCTTTTCCGTTTTTTGTTGTGACCACAATATCACTGGTTGAAAGAGAGCACATATGATAGCGCAGCGGACGATTCGGGGCATTGAACTCCTGAAAGCATCTGTCCAAATCGTAGTCCGCAGGGAGATTTGCTATGTAGACGCTGCTGTAATCGGCTGCATGGATGCGGCTTTTGGAATAGGCATAATTCATAAAGCGATATTCGCAGCCGCCTTTTGTAATTTGATAGATTTGGAGCTTATCCAGATTGTCTCCCGGCTGGGGGTGTTCAGGGGCAACATAGCAGCCGGTTCGAAAGTTATCCTCTGCATATTGCTGGATATGACAGCCATAGTGCCCGACATAAGCATGGGTTACGTCAATGCTTTTTACCGCCCTAATCCGCTTTGTTCCGTCCGCATTTGTCTCAATCACGCGCTGCCCGTCACGCACCTGAAATAGTTCCCGCCCATCTCGGTTCAAGAACCGCGTGAATTGCAAACTGCTGCATAGTTCATGTGCGTAAAGCCATTCTGTAATGTGCATATCTTTTTCAACCTGTACCCATGTATAACCATCCCGCTGGGTATAGGTATGCGGGCGGACCCGGTCCACGCCGATTACTTCTACAAGTTTCTCGGCCATTTGGGGGATTCGCGCATCACTACGGTCAGCATAAGGACCACGATAGTCATCGCACAGGTAATTGATGCCATTTCGCACCTGTATGATTGCGACCGCGCCGTCCGGATTCTGACGGTCTATCCCTGCCACCAATCGTTCATAAGGGAATCTTGCCCGTTCATTCCAAGTGCGTTCGTTGTTATAGGGCATTTCACGCAGTTGGTGATAACGCTTTTCCAAATCTGCGATATTATCAAAGAATTCCGTTGGTGTTTGCTTTTCAAATTTTTCCGGAAACGCACGGGTCATAGCATCCGGAATCAAGTAGTACCGATACTCTGCCATATTAGCGCTCCTCCTCATGTGCTTGCTCATGCGCCATCTGTCGAAAATAGCTTTCCAGAATTTTCAAGATGCGGTTTTCCATCTGCTGCTTGGTGCAGCCGGTCGGAAAATACTGCGCCACCTTGCTGACGTTGATGTTCAGCACCGGCTCACGTGGCGCAACGCTCGGTTTCTGCGCCGACATGATTTCTTCCAACTTGTCCGGTGTCAGGGTCCCTTCTTTGCTGGCTGCTTTCAATTTCTGTGCTTGCGAGAGGGATGGGGTGCAGTCCTGTGCCTCGGCATAGTCGAGAAAACTCTGCTGCTCGTCCGGGGTCAGATAGGAAAGTTCGACGGCGGGGTTGAATTTCAGGGTGTTGGAATCGACCTGTTTCTGGAGTTCAGGGATTAGCTCGTTGAGACGGATGTAGCGGAAAATTTGCTTAGGGCTTTCGCCAACATCTGCACCGATTTGTGCCGCAGTTTTTGCTTCAGGGAAATGGGTGTCAAGTTGACACCCATTTTCTTTTCGCCGCCCGGCAGATCGTTTCATCGCTTCATTTTTCATTTTCAGCGCTCTTGCCTTTTCCATCGGGCTGATATGTTCCCGCTGGATATTGGCATCCACCATGTCAATGATGGCTTGGTCGTCATCAACATTCCGCACCTGCACCTTGATTTTATCCAGCCCTGCAAGCTGCGCTGCATGAAAGCGCCGATGCCCGGAGATGATTTCATAGCCACCCTCGGCGCGGGGGCGCACGGTCAGGTTTGTAAGTACGCCGTTTTCCTTGATGCTGTCCACCAGCTTCTGCATATCTTCATCGTCACGCACTTCGAAAGGGTGATTGACAAAAGGATGCAGCTCGGAAAGCGGCACTTCCGTAACAAGGTCGCCGCTTTCTCGTTGGCGGTCAGCTTCTGAGGAAAACATATCAGCGATCGCGGGCATCTTCATCGCGTTCATAAACTTGTTCTTCGTGGCCATGACCTAATACCTCCTGCGTAAAATCAACGTATGCTCTTGCGCTGCTGCTTTTGGGTTCGTACAGGATAGTGGGTGCTGCAAACGCCTGACTTTCCTGCACTTTGACGTTATAGGGGATTTCCGTAGTAAATACATGGAGCGTTCTCCCATACTTGGCGCGGACATCATGGGCATAATGCTCCGAGACTTTCGTATGCTGGGTCATCGTCAGCAAAATGCCCCTGATATGCAGTCCTGGGTTGATTTTGCGCTGCACGTTGGAAATCGAATTTGTCAGCTGCGACATACCAACTACCGAGAACGGCTGCGCCTGCATCGGGATGATGACCTCATTGGCAGCGGACAGCGCATTTGTCAGCAGCAGCCCGACAGAGGGTGAGCAATCAATGATGCAGTAATCATACTGGCTGCTGTACTGTTCCAGACAGGTTTTCAGCAGCACCTCGCGGCACATCATGGTGCCCATAGCCAGCTCAAAACTGGCCAGCCGGAGATTGGACGGAATGAAATCCACCTGTGGTGCAGAATCATCCGTGCGCTTGCTCTGATAAACGCACTCTCTGTGGGAGAGGGGCTTTTCATAGGCAACCTTCATCAGAAGCTCTGTGATTGTCTGTTCAAGATCCTGCTCAGGCGGGATTCCGCAGTAGCACGAAAGGTTGCCCTGCGGGTCAAAGTCCACCATAAGTACACGATAGCCCTGTTGTGTCAGGGCAATTCCCAGATTATAGGCGGTGGTCGTTTTGCCGGTTCCGCCCTTTTGGTTTGCAATGGCAATAGTTTTCATCGGATTTCCTCCTGCAAAATGTCATCCAAGCTGATACAGTGCTTTTGGTATTCCTGCGTAACCTGCACCAGCGTGTCGTTGTAGTCCTTGCCGATGGTCGGCGGGCGGTCTTCCACGGTTTTGCCGCTGCCCTCCAAGTGTTTGATAATGTCCTGCGTTCTGGTTCTACCGGCTTCGTCATTATCAAGACACAGAACGATGTGCGTTATGTTCGGGTAGTATGTAAGAAACGCATCCAGCGCAGCGTAATCCGTACCGCCCAGCGCCAGATAGTGAACGCCGCGCCAATTTCCGGTGTGCTGCATGATTTTCAGTGATGCGCCTGACATGGCATCTATGGGCGCTTCGTACACTTCCACCGTGTCGACATTGGCAGCAGCTTCGATGTAGAACGGATATATCTTCTTGCTGCCGGGAATATCGCGGCGGAACTGGATCTGCGAACAACCGCGCAAGCTGCCGCCTTTGGGTTCACCGTTTCCATCGCGCCCGACAAATACACAATTCGGATGATCCTTGAAGCTCGTCTGATACAGGATTCTTTTCTGCTTGCAGAGCGTCAGCACGTTGGGGTGGATGCAGCGCTTGCGCAGATAGGCGGTGGCTGCGTAGTTGTTTTTGTCAGATCTCGGCAGCTTGAATTCCTTCGCCGGTTTCTTCTCGGCAGGGGGTGGGGGCGTTTTTACAGGTTGGAAAGAAGGACGGACACCGCCCTGTATCCGATTGATTTCCCGCACCGCTTCTACAAACGAAACACCTTCAACCGCTATGAGATAGTTCAGCGCTGTGCGGCCTGTAGCTTTCGTTTTGAAGTACGTCCACGAACCATCCTCTGCGAAGGTCAACGAGCTGTGCCCTTTGTGGCGGAACTGTCCGGGTCCTTCCGGTTTGAAATTGTCCGGCTCACACAGCTGCATATACTGGTACAGATTCATCTGCTTCGCTTGGGCGATTTCCTGCTCTGTCACACCGGGCATACTCTACCACCTATTCTGTTTTCCTAACTGTAATTTATATTCTCAGTATCACTATAATCAGTCTAATTATTATCAGTATTAGTTCCGTGTGATTTTCATGAGTCCAGATTCATGAAATTCATGAGTCCAGAATCATGATTATCATGAGTCTGGATTTATTTCGGAGTAACGAAGTTTTTTACATAAATTAAGCATGGTTTACCCAGCCCTTGACGTTTACGCTCAATCAACCCGACTTTCTTCTCAAGCTCTACCATCAGGCGGGTCGCTTTTTGATTGGCGCAGTTCAAAGACTCCATGATTTCCTCAAGGGTGAAGATTATGTAGACGCGGTTCTGCTCATCCAGCCAGTGGTTTTTGAGGGACAGGCTCATACGATCCAGCAATATGCCATACAGCACCTTGGCATCAGTGGACAAATCTTTGAATTGGGCGTCCGTAAAAAGCGCTTTTGGAATCCGATAGAATGAAAATTGTTCTGCCTGTGCGCCATAAAAGTAATCGTATTGCATCTTATGTCCTCTACTAAAAAGGTGCAGTTTAACAAGTCCACAAAAATACATTTTGTAAGCTAAAACGAATTGTATATTATTGAGAGTCCCAACCCTGTGGTATAACTTTATACTGAGTTACGCATCAGACTTTCTCCGGAAACGCAGGTATTCCTCAAAGATACTTCTGCGAATCAGTACCTTTCGTCCGATTTTGTAGATTGCCCCACATTCATGAGACATACGGATAACTGGTTTCATCCCCAGCCCATAGTAGATACTCGCCATATTATAAGTCACAAATTCACGATGCATAAAGTCTATATCTTCATCGTCAATTTGATCTGAGAACATCCAGACAGTTCCACTCACTCGTCCTCAACCTCCTCAGTAGTGATTTTTCTGGCAGGCTCATGAAAGCGTTCCAAGTAGGCATCAAAAATATCTCGGTTAATGAGCACGGTACTATCAAAGCGGTAGATAGCACCGGCATCGCTGGCGAGTTCAAACAATTTCTTGTGCGACAAACTGTACACGATTTCCGCCTGCTGATACCGTAGAAACTGCCGCCGCAGTTTACGAAGCTGATCAGGTACTTCTTTCATTGGCTTGATGGGTTTGTAATCGTTTTTCATAAAAGCATCCTCCTATTTGATGACAGAAGTCGAATGCAGGGATAAAAAAAGAGCACCTCTCAGATTTCTCTAAGAAGTGCTCTAAGGTTTTATGCAAACCCCAGTTCGTATTTCTGCTGACATTCATCACGCTTCATAACGAATCGTGATTCTCCATGGATTTGCTGTCAAATTGATGTAAAATCGAGGGTGACACAGCTATTTTTACATATTTCGCATTTTGCGTTTGACGTATTAACGAAATATTTTCGATAAATTACTGGTCGATGGGCTTCATCGTGGGGAACAGCAGCACGTCACGGATCGACGCGCTGTCGGTCAGCAGCATGACCAGACGATCCACGCCGAAGCCGAGGCCGCCCGTGGGGGGTAGGCCGTACTCAAGGGCGTTGACGTAGTCGTAGTCGACCTGGGCCTTGCAGTCCGGCTCAATGGCCTTGCGCTCAGCGACCTGGCGCTCGAAGCGGGCCTTCTGGTCGATGGGGTCGTTCAGCTCGCTGAATGCGTTGCCGTACTCGGTGCAGTCGATGAAATACTCAAAGCGCTCGGTGAAGGCCGGGTCGGTGGGCTTGCGTTTGGCCAGCGGGCTGATCTCGACGGGGTAGTCATAGATGAAGGTGGGCTGGATAAGCTTATCCTCGACAAAGGCATCGAAGAACTCGGCCAGGATCGCGCCCTTTGTCGGGACCTCGGGCAGCTCTACATGATGCTCCTTGGCGGCAGCGATGGCATCCTCGTCGGTTTTCCAGTCGTTGAAGTCAACGCCGGAATACTTCTTGACGGCCTCGACCATCGTCAGGCGTTCCCAGTGACCCATGTCGATCTGCTTGCCCTGGTAGGTGATCTCAAGGCTGCCGCAGACCTTGAGGGCCAGGCGCTTGTACATCTCCTCGACTAGATCCATCATGCCGTGAAAGTCGGTGAATGCCTGATACAGCTCGATGGTCGTGAACTCAGGGTTGTGCTTGGGATCCATGCCCTCGTTGCGGAAGATGCGGCCAACCTCATACACGCGGTCCATGCCGCCCACGATCAGGCGCTTGAGGTACAACTCGGTCTCAATGCGCAGGACCATGTCCATGTTCAGGGTGTTGTGGTGGGTGTAGAAGGGGCGGGCGGACGCGCCGATCTCGAACGGGGTCAGGATGGGGGTGTCGACCTCCAGGAAGCCCTTTTCGTCCAGATAGGCGCGAATCTCCTTCAAAATCAGGCTGCGCTTGACAAAAGTGTCCTTGACCTCGGGGTTCATGATGAGGTCAACGTAGCGCTGGCGGTAACGCGTCTCGCGGTCCGTCAGGCCGTGGAACTTCTCGGGCAGGGGCAGCAGACTCTTGGAGAGCAGCGTCAGCTCGGAGATGCGGACAGAAATTTCGCCCATCTTCGTGCGGAACACCTCGCCCTTGACGCCGATGATGTCACCGATGTCCAGCTTCTTGAAGGCGGCGTAGGCTTCATCGCCCAGCAGGTCGCGCTTGACAAAAATCTGGATGTCGCCCTTCTGGTCGCGCAGATGGGCAAAGCTGGCCTTGCCCATGATGCGCTTGGACATCATGCGGCCAGCCAGAGAGACGATCTTTCCGGTCTCAGCCTCGGCAGGAAGGTCAGCAAACTCATTTTTGAGGTCGGCCGAGTACGCATCCTGCGCATATTTGGTGATTTCAAAGGGGTTATGACCGGCTTCGCACAGGTCTGCCAGCTTCTGGCGGCGCACAGCGGCCTGCTGGGTCAGCTCCTGCTCGGTCTGGGGCTTATTCTGCTCCATGTGAGATCGTCCTTTCGTGATTTTTAATTCTGTTGATATGGGTTGCTTGTAGGGGTCGATGCAATCATCCGCCCCTTCAGAATTTATTGCGGATTATTACTTCGAGCGGCTGACTTCCAGCAGCTTGTACGTGATGATGTTGCCGTTGGGCAGGGTGACATCAACGCTGTCGCCGACCTTGCAACCGATCAGAGCCGCGCCGACGGGGCTCTCGTCGCTGATACGGTTCAGATCCATGTCAGCCTCGGTGGAGCCGGTCAGGTCGTACTCCTCGGCGTCCTCCAGGTCGTCGCCCTCGGCCAAGATCTTGACGTGCATACCGATGGAGGCGGTGTCGTTGGACAGCTCGCTCTCATCCATGATACGGGCCAGCTTCAGGGTGGCCTCCAGGTCGGCAATGCGGGCCTCCACAGAAGCCTGCTCCTCCTTGGCGGCGTCGTACTCGGCATTCTCGCTCAAGTCGCCGTAACCGCGGGCGACCTTGATCTTGTCGGCAACTTCCTTACGCTTGACGGTGCGCAGGTTTTCCAGCTCCTGCTCCAGTTTATTATAACCCTCTCGGGTAACGACAACTTCTTTAGCCATAGCAGTGTCTCCTAACGTAAAATGGATAGTAAAAGATGTGCGGCACCAACTGGGGAGCCGCACTAACTTATATATTATACGGGTTCAAAACGGATTTGTCAAGGCACAGCGTCATTTATCCAGCTGCAAAAGGCCAACCTTGCGGTAGACCTTGCTGACAGTGCGGTTGGCAAGGCGGGAGGCACGCTCCGCACCGCTCTTGAGGACCTCGTCCACGTAGGCCTTGTCGGCCAGAATGCGGGCATACTCAGCCTGCACGGGGGCCAGCGCGTCGGCGGTGACCTCGGCCACGGCCAATTTTAAGTCACCGTAGCCCTTTCCCTCAAACTCGGCAGCGATCTCGTCGTTGGACTTGCCCGTGAAGGTGCTGTAAATGCACATCAGGTTGGACACGCCGGGCTTCGTCTCGCGGTCAAAGCGGACTACGCCGTCGGAGTCGGTCACGGCGCGCTTGAACTTTCGCACGATGGCATCCTTGTCATCGGTCATCAGGATAAAGCTGTTGATGTTCGTGTCGGACTTGCTCATCTTCTTGGTCGGCTCGGCCAGCGACATGATCTTGGCGCCCGCGGCGGGCACGTACCCCTCGGGCAGGGTGAAGGTATCTCCGTAAATGCCGTTGAAGCGGCCTGCGATGTCGCGGGCAATTTCCAGATGCTGGGTCTGATCCTGTCCAACGGGCACGAGGTCGGCATTGTAGATGAGGATGTCCGCTGCCATCAGCACGGGGTAGGTGAACAGACCGCCGTTGACGTTGTCGGGGTGCTTGGCGCTCTTATCCTTGAACTGGGTCATGCGCGACAGCTCACCAAACTGCGTGTTGCATGCCAGCACCCAGGCAAGCTCGGTGTGCGCGGGCACGTGGCTCTGTACAAACAGAACGTGCTCCTTCGGGTCGATGCCTACGGCCAGCAGCAGGGCGGCCAGCTCACGGGTGCGGCGGCGCAGGTCTGCGGGCACCTGGCGCACGGTCAGGCTGTGCAGGTCGGCCACCATGTACAGGCAGTCGTAATCGGACTGCAAGAGGGCCCAGTTGCGCACCGCGCCGATGTAGTTGCCCAGAGTCGGCGTGCCGGTGGGCTGAATGCCCGAAAGAATGCGTTTACGTTTTTCTTCTGCCATTATGATGTATCTCCCTTGTAAGCCGTTCTGCCCACGGCGGGCAGGTGGCTTCTTCCTTTATTTATATACTATAAAATATAATCAAACAGCGGACATTTGTCAATGTTTCTGCGCACGGAAGTCCGTAAAATTCACAGCTTCACCCTGATAAAGTCGTGCTCCACAGCAGGAAGGATTTTTTCAATCAGATCCTTTGTCCGCAGCCGCAGGCTGGACGTGTTGATGCAGGGGTGACAGCCCACAAACTCGCTGTTCAGCACATCCTCGTCGATCAGCAGCTGCACGCGGTGCCCGGTGTCATTCATCAGTCCCAGCACGCTGACCGAGCCGGGCGTAATATCCAGAAACTTTTCCATGTATTCCGGCTTGGCAAAGGACAGGCGCGCCGCGCCGATCTGTGCAGACAGATCCTTTGTATGGAAAACCTTCGTGTCCGGGATCATCAGCAGATAAAAGGCCGTTTCCTGTCGATTACACAGGAACAGATTCTTGCAGATGACCGCCTGCAGCGTCTGGTCGATCTCCTGACAGACCTCCATTGTCATAGCCGGTGCGTGGTCGACCCTCTCGTATGCCACACCCAGCCGGTCCAGCAGGTCGTAGGTGCGGATCTCCTTTTCCAATCGGCCCGCCGTGTCCGCAGGCCGCCCCTTTTGCAGCTCCATTCCAAAGCCCCCTTGCGTTTTCTCCCATTATAGCAGTCTTTCCGCGTTTTGCAAAGTGGGGAAAAATGTGTTATACTGAGCCGGATGCCAGACTGACCCGTAAATGATATTTTTAGGGAAATGGGTTTTTGCTATGAAAAAGATTTTATTCGTCTGCCACGGCAACATCTGCCGCAGTCCGATGGCGGAGTTTGTGATGAAGGATATGGCCGCTAAGGCCGGGGCAGGGGAGCGGTTCGTCATTGACTCTGCGGCGACAAGCACCGAGGAACTCGGCAACCCGGTCTACCCACCGGCGCGGCGGGAGCTGGCGGCGCACGGCGTGGTCTGCGGACCGCACACGGCGCGGCAGATGACGCGGGCGGACTACGACAAATACGACCTGCTCATCGGGATGGACAGCGCCAACATCCGCAATATGACCCGCATCTGCGGCGGCGACCCGGCGGGCAAAATCCACCGTCTGCTCGACTACACCGCCCGCCCCGGCGACGTGGCCGACCCGTGGTACACAGGTGATTTTTCGGCCACCTGGCGGGACGTTGCGGAAGGCTGCCGCGGTCTTTTGAAGGCAATCACCTCGCAAGCCATGTAAAAACATTGCATTTATGTGCGATATGTGCTATGATATTAAAGGATTATTTCCATCCAGTCAAGTTCAATCCGAAAGGAAAGAGTGTATACAATGGGAAAATACTTTGGTACTGACGGCTTCCGCGGGGAGGCCGGTGTCACTTTGACTGCCGACCATGCCTACAAGGTTGGCCGCTTCCTCGGTTGGTATTACGGTATGCTGCGCCAGCGCAACGGCGAGGCCACCACGCCGCGCATCGTCATCGGCAAAGATACCCGCCGCAGCTCCTACATGTTTGAGTACAGCCTCGTCGCAGGCCTGACGGCTTCCGGCGCGGACGCCTACCTGCTGCATGTCACCACCACGCCCAGCGTCGCATACATTGCCCGCGTGGACGACTTTGACTGCGGCATCATGATCTCCGCCAGCCACAACCCCTATTATGACAACGGCATCAAGCTCATCGACTGCTACGGCGAGAAGATGGACGAGGAAACACTGCTGCTCGTCGAGGATTACCTCGACGGCAAGCTGCACGTCTTTGACCAGGATTGGCCCGAGCTGCCGTTTGCCAGCCGTGACCATGTCGGCTGCACCGTCGACTACGTCAGCGGACGCAACCGCTACATGGGATACCTGATCTCTCTGGGGATTTACTCCTTCAAGGGGGTCAAGGTCGGCCTGGACTGCGCCAACGGTTCCAGCTGGAACATTGCCAAGAGCATTTTTGATGCTCTCGGTGCAGACACCTACGTCATCAACAACAAGCCCAACGGCCTGAACATCAACCTGAACGCCGGCTCCACCCACATTGAGGGTCTGCAGAAGTTCGTTGTGGAGAACCACCTCGACATCGGCTTTGCCTACGACGGCGACGCCGACCGCTGCCTCTGTGTGGATGAGAAGGGCAACGTCATCACCGGCGACCACATCCTGTACATTTACGGCTGCTACATGAAGGAGCGCGGCAAGCTGCTGATGAACACCGTCGTCACCACCGTCATGTCCAACTTCGGTTTGTACAAGGCGTTCGACGAGCAGGGCATCGGCTACGCCAAGACTGCCGTCGGTGACAAGTATGTTTATGAGTACATGGCCAAAAACGGCTGCCGCATCGGCGGCGAGCAGAGCGGCCATATCATCTTCTCCAAGTACGCCAGCACCGGCGACGGCATCCTGACGAGCTTGAAGATGATGGAGGTCATGCTGGCCAAGAAGAAGCCGATGAGCGAACTGGCCGCACCGCTGAAGATCTATCCGCAGGTGCTGAAGAACGTCAAGGTCACCGACAAGAAGGCTGCGCAGGATGACGCCGATGTGCAGGCCGCCGTCAAGGCCGTAGGCGAGGCTCTGGGCGACACGGGCCGCATCCTGGTCCGTGAGTCCGGCACCGAGCCGCTGGTCCGCGTCATGGTCGAGGCTCCCGAGCACGAGACCTGCGAAAAGTACGTCCAGCAGGTCGTGGACGTCATCAAGGCCAAGGGCTACGCGATTTAATTTGTTGTACAATTTTACACCGCGCTGTGGAGAAACCCGCAGCGCGGTGTTTTTTTCACTCCCGGCAAAAAAACGCCCGCACGTCACAAAAACATGACGTGCGGGCGTTTATTATGCCTTTACTTTAAGAGCAATCGCTCAGATTACAGCTGCGGGCCGGCAGAGACCAGAGCCTTGCCATGCTCGTTGCCTTCGTACTTGGCGAAGTTCTTGATGAAGCGGCCGGCCAGATCCAGAGCCTTGGTCTCCCACTCGGAAGCATCCTTGTAGGTGTCGCGGGGATCGAGGATGGCGGGATCGACGCCGGGCAGAGAGGTGGGAACCTCGAAGTCGAAGTGCGGGATCTTCTTGGTGGGGGCCTCGTTGATAGCGCCGCTCAGGATCGCGTCGATGATGCCGCGGGTATCCTTGATGGAGATGCGCTTGCCGGTGCCGTTCC